>MKWU01003711.1_pt1 | contig 19536 bp, 19 predicted proteins | sample 809101 | NCBI WGS metagenome assembly MKWU01 (sample SAMN05860141, study PRJNA318959) | sponge metagenome | host: Aplysina aerophoba | place: Slovenia: Piran, Adriatic Sea, Gulf of Piran | collected 2013-05-07
TTTCGCCAAAGCCAGATGTCCTAAAGTGTTTCAATCCACGCTCCCGTGTAGGGAGCGACTTTACCTCTTCAGAGCCAGAGGCTAAAGCGGGAGTGTTTCAATCCACGCTCCCGTGTAGGGAGCGACAGCCGAAGCGTATTGACGCAGCTGAGCAATACTTGTTTCAATCCACGCTCCCGTGTAGGGAGCGACATATCAATTTCGCCAAAGCCAGATGTCCTAAAGTGTTTCAATCCACGCTCCCGTGTAGGGAGCGACTTTACCTCTTCAGAGCCAGAGGCTAAAGCGGGAGTGTTTCAATCCACGCTCCCGTGTAGGGAGCGACACCTGGCTGCCGAGCAGGGGCTTTAATAATCAGGCGTTTCAATCCACGCTCCCGTGTAGGGAGCGACGCTATATCTCCCTTGGACTTAATATCCCTTAAAAGTTTCAATCCACGCTCCCGTGTAGGGAGCGACGTAACGGGGCGGCAGGGAGCATAGAGGAATATATGTTTCAATCCACGCTCCCGTGTAGGGAGCGACTAGAGTATTCGCTCCCTGGCTTCATACGGGAGAGGTTTCAATCCACGCTCCCGTGTAGGGAGCGACTATCGTCTCACGCTGAGCCCGCACATACTGGCGTTTCAATCCACGCTCCCGTGTAGGGAGCGACGCAGGAAGCAAGAATAACGCAACTAGCGGACGAAGGTTTCAATCCACGCTCCCGTGTAGGGAGCGACAATTCACGCCTTTTAAGAATATTTAATTTATTTAGTTTCAATCCACGCTCCCGTGTAGGGAGCGACTCTTGACAGCACGAGCGCTTACTTTCAGATAGACGTTTCAATCCACGCTCCCGTGTAGGGAGCGACTATTATCGAGCAATATCAACGAGCAATCTTTCAAGGTTTCAATCCACGCTCCCGTGTAGGGAGCGACTCCGGCTCAATAGACTAGTCAAAAGGTATTCATATGTTTCAATCCACGCTCCCGTGTAGGGAGCGACTCTTCCTACCTCAATGCTCATTTGTTCGGTTCCTTGTTTCAATCCACGCTCCCGTGTAGGGAGCGACGCGATATATTCATCCATAGTCATGCTACCCGTGTAGTTTCAATCCACGCTCCCGTGTAGGGAGCGACATATTGTTGAGCCCTTATCAACCCCGAGACCATTGTTTCAATCCACGCTCCCGTGTAGGGAGCGACGAGCGCAGTTAACGGCCTGATTGAGTTTATCAGTGTTTCAATCCACGCTCCCGTGTAGGGAGCGACTTGTATCAATTTAATATTAACACTCAAAATAGGAGTTTCAATCCACGCTCCCGTGTAGGGAGCGACATTAGTAAGACCTCAAGTATTCCACTCTGGATAAGTTTCAATCCACGCTCCCGTGTAGGGAGCGACATCAGTTCCGTAGCGATATCCATACAACTCAGTGGTTTCAATCCACGCTCCCGTGTAGGGAGCGACAAGCGATAAAATCGCCTACATGCAGCTTGCGGTTGTTTCAATCCACGCTCCCGTGTAGGGAGCGACAGCCGCGTTATTTATCGTCGCAGCAAGTAATATAGTTTCAATCCACGCTCCCGTGTAGGGAGCGACTTATCCGAGGGGACGATTAACTTGCTTTACAATCAGTTTCAATCCACGCTCCCGTGTAGGGAGCGACCTGACGCTTTAGATGCTTTTGTAGAGGGCGAAAAGTTTCAATCCACGCTCCCGTGTAGGGAGCGACCTCATATCTTTGCGGATTCTTTGGCGGGAAGTTTGTTTCAATCCACGCTCCCGTGTAGGGAGCGACCAGGCATTATCTTCTCTCCATTCACCAGCCCACGGTTTCAATCCACGCTCCCGTGTAGGGAGCGACATGCCGTTTTCGTCTTCATTACTCTGAAGGATTGGTTTCAATCCACGCTCCCGTGTAGGGAGCGACTTTTTAGTTTAGCGACAAGGAAGGAATCAAGAACGTTTCAATCCACGCTCCCGTGTAGGGAGCGACAGAACGAAGATTATGCGTATTGCGACAAGTGGACGTTTCAATCCACGCTCCCGTGTAGGGAGCGACCTGGTAGCACCGCTGAGCCAAAAGACCTGCTTGAGTTTCAATCCACGCTCCCGTGTAGGGAGCGACGGCTTGTGGTCTATCCATAATAATCTCCTCTGGATGTTTCAATCCACGCTCCCGTGTAGGGAGCGACGCCTGTATTGTGTGCCTTATACTGCCAAGGCTATGTTTCAATCCACGCTCCCGTGTAGGGAGCGACACGAGGAGAGAGTTTATTAACTTCCTCCCGCCAAGTTTCAATCCACGCTCCCGTGTAGGGAGCGACTATTATGCGTTGTCCAAATTCAACTAATTGAAGAAGTTTCAATCCACGCTCCCGTGTAGGGAGCGACATTCTTGTGCTTCTGTCAATTCAAACTCCTCATTTGTTTCAATCCACGCTCCCGTGTAGGGAGCGACTACGACTACCGAACAAGTGAACGAACACGAACAAGTTTCAATCCACGCTCCCGTGTAGGGAGCGACAGCTTTCCGACTTGCACTAATTAAATCCTCTACTGTTTCAATCCACGCTCCCGTGTAGGGAGCGACGCTGCTCATTAGTATAAACTCTCCCGGGACGGCGGTTTCAATCCACGCTCCCGTGTAGGGAGCGACTTCTTGCGTTCCGTTCTTATTGTGTAAATCCACATGTTTCAATCCACGCTCCCGTGTAGGGAGCGACGCTATAACACTCGCATAATGGGGTATGCCAGATAGTTTCAATCCACGCTCCCGTGTAGGGAGCGACTACACTCCACGACTGTCCTGCTTCAAAATCACTCCGTTTCAATCCACGCTCCCGTGTAGGGAGCGACTCAATGCTTGAGGAATTACAATTATTCGTGGATAGTTTCAATCCACGCTCCCGTGTAGGGAGCGACTTATGAGGGCATCCCGGCATTGGTCCGGTGATTGGTTTCAATCCACGCTCCCGTGTAGGGAGCGACTGCGGGATTTAATAGCCGGGCAAGAGGAATTAGGGTTTCAATCCACGCTCCCGTGTAGGGAGCGACTTTAGAAGCGAGTGCCGCGTGGTCTGAGTCACTTGTTTCAATCCACGCTCCCGTGTAGGGAGCGACAGCGGATGCGGATGATTTGGTAGAGTTTATCAATGTTTCAATCCACGCTCCCGTGTAGGGAGCGACAAAAGTGCGTCCGAAACTGATTATCTTGCTTGCGGTTTCAATCCACGCTCCCGTGTAGGGAGCGACGTAATTGTAAATTGGCAGCCTTCACCAAAGCCGTGTTTCAATCCACGCTCCCGTGTAGGGAGCGACTCCTTTCAAAAATTAAAATTAACAAATCATAAATGTTTCAATCCACGCTCCCGTGTAGGGAGCGACGACACAACAAGCAACAATCACTCCAACACGACGGCGTTTCAATCCACGCTCCCGTGTAGGGAGCGACAAGAGTCGGAGTGGAACCAATATGGAATCAGTATGTTTCAATCCACGCTCCCGTGTAGGGAGCGACACTCAAATCAGATCAACACGAGCACGAACGGAACGTTTCAATCCACGCTCCCGTGTAGGGAGCGACTTTACCGCTTGTTTATCCAATTCACGGTTTTGGAGTTTCAATCCACGCTCCCGTGTAGGGAGCGACTGATTTCGTGCCAATTACAGGAGCGAGCGAGCAGGTTTCAATCCACGCTCCCGTGTAGGGAGCGACTGAGTCCAAGCATAAGCAAGTGCATAAAGTCTATGTTTCAATCCACGCTCCCGTGTAGGGAGCGACCACTTTTGCGAGCGATTGATGGCTAAAGTTAAGGTTTCAATCCACGCTCCCGTGTAGGGAGCGACTGCTTTTAGAGATGGCAAACTTATTGAGTTGCAGGTTTCAATCCACGCTCCCGTGTAGGGAGCGACCTTTCAAAAAAATTAAAACAATACAATCTAAATAGTTTCAATCCACGCTCCCGTGTAGGGAGCGACAAGCCGTATGCTCCATCACACTTATAGCCGTAGCTGTTTCAATCCACGCTCCCGTGTAGGGAGCGACCTTGACACACAAACAAGACGGCATAGTCCACGAAAGTTTCAATCCACGCTCCCGTGTAGGGAGCGACAATAATCAAACTGCAACACTCCAAATTCAGATTGTTTCAATCCACGCTCCCGTGTAGGGAGCGACCAAGTCAGTCTCAGTCAGTCTTGATAACATTTTCTGTTTCAATCCACGCTCCCGTGTAGGGAGCGACACTCTGAATTATATTGATAAGCAAGTCCAACTCAAGTTTCAATCCACGCTCCCGTGTAGGGAGCGACAATAGTCAAATTGAAGCACTCCAAACTCAGTTTGTTTCAATCCACGCTCCCGTGTAGGGAGCGACATTTGTAAGCCTTAGGTAAGACTGTGCCACTCTGTTTCAATCCACGCTCCCGTGTAGGGAGCGACCAGTGCTCTTGCAGTTCAGTGAGTTTGGCATCTCTGTTTCAATCCACGCTCCCGTGTAGGGAGCGACACAATTCCCGCACAAAATTAGTAGCATCAGGTCTGTTTCAATCCACGCTCCCGTGTAGGGAGCGACATTGTGGGTCCCGTCCCTTGCGTCGTATTGTTTGGGTTTCAATCCACGCTCCCGTGTAGGGAGCGACTAGTGCACTGCAATCTCACTCCCATCTTCAAAGCGTTTCAATCCACGCTCCCGTGTAGGGAGCGACAATTTGGGATCAGTATGAACCTATTACTGACTTTGTTTCAATCCACGCTCCCGTGTAGGGAGCGACATAGTGTTGATTTAGTCAAGTAGATATCAAAAAAGTTTCAATCCACGCTCCCGTGTAGGGAGCGACATCTTGATGACTCCTTGCTAACCTTGGCAGCTTGGTTTCAATCCACGCTCCCGTGTAGGGAGCGACTTAAAGACGAGTCAGTGATTGTGTGCGGTTGTGAGTTTCAATCCACGCTCCCGTGTAGGGAGCGACATTGTGGGTCCCTAGCTTGGCTTCGTATTGCTTGGTTTCAATCCACGCTCCCGTGTAGGGAGCGACCTTGGCACTCAATAGACAATCACTTGTTGATTTCAGTTTCAATCCACGCTCCCGTGTAGGGAGCGACCAGATGGGTCCTATGAAAGAATGCTTAGCAATGTGTTTCAATCCACGCTCCCGTGTAGGGAGCGACATTTTGGACTATATCCCGTTCTATCGTGTCAAGTAGTTTCAATCCACGCTCCCGTGTAGGGAGCGACTGAAAATTGCTAGCTAGACTCATTGAGACACCTTGTTTCAATCCACGCTCCCGTGTAGGGAGCGACGGTGACCGCATGGGACAGGTCAAAGATTTGTGCGAGTTTCAATCCACGCTCCCGTGTAGGGAGCGACCTACCTTTACTAACTTGAATAATAGTTCGTCGGGGTTTCAATCCACGCTCCCGTGTAGGGAGCGACTATTGACCGCAACTAGGGGGGACGCACAAACCCAAGTTTCAATCCACGCTCCCGTGTAGGGAGCGACTTTAGGTCGCTTGTGGGTGAGTGATGCAGTAGTCGTTTCAATCCACGCTCCCGTGTAGGGAGCGACAGTCATCCCCAGAAGCAACTGCTAAACAGAGTTGCCGTTTCAATCCACGCTCCCGTGTAGGGAGCGACTTTATTATGACATAAGCGTTCGCATCCGTCAATTGTTTCAATCCACGCTCCCGTGTAGGGAGCGACCACTTTCCCGCTCAATGTCGGAATGTTAACAAACGTTTCAATCCACGCTCCCGTGTAGGGAGCGACATATAGTCAATCTCTTTCCGTCCGACTTTTCTTGTTTCAATCCACGCTCCCGTGTAGGGAGCGACATGGCATTAACAATAGATACGACTCATCTTTTTTGTTTCAATCCACGCTCCCGTGTAGGGAGCGACATCGGATTTGGTCCGGGCCTGGGTCACTCGATTTTGTTTCAATCCACGCTCCCGTGTAGGGAGCGACATCGTGAAGTTGCGCGTCAAATTGTTGCGATTTGTGTTTCAATCCACGCTCCCGTGTAGGGAGCGACTTAAAGTCGTTAAACAGCACCACCGATCCATCCAGTTTCAATCCACGCTCCCGTGTAGGGAGCGACGATGGGTACTTGGGAGAGCGTTACTTGAAGGAACCGTTTCAATCCACGCTCCCGTGTAGGGAGCGACTCTTGCTGCTTCCCCGAAACAGACCGTTAATTAAGTTTCAATCCACGCTCCCGTGTAGGGAGCGACCAAGTTTTTCTAATTCGTCCCGACCTTGTGCAAAGTTTCAATCCACGCTCCCGTGTAGGGAGCGACAATCCTACCCTACAAAGGAATTTGCGGGTTGAAGAGTTTCAATCCACGCTCCCGTGTAGGGAGCGACGCTTTCGTGCGTACTGAAGACGGCACTAGAGGGCTGTTTCAATCCACGCTCCCGTGTAGGGAGCGACAGCTCGTCCCAGCTCTTATTTTCGTGGCTGCGATGTTTCAATCCACGCTCCCGTGTAGGGAGCGACATCCCCAGGTCTCTATTTGTGGTTACCCGTCAACGTTTCAATCCACGCTCCCGTGTAGGGAGCGACGAATCACTCCCTTGAGTGATTTGCTAGCGTTATAGTTTCAATCCACGCTCCCGTGTAGGGAGCGACCGTATCACTCCGTTTGTCGATTTTGTCGCCCAGTAGTTTCAATCCACGCTCCCGTGTAGGGAGCGACTATTGATACATTTATATAGTCACAAATGAGGTTTGTTTCAATCCACGCTCCCGTGTAGGGAGCGACGTCGGTATTCCGTCTTTCGAATCGGCGGTAAGAATGTTTCAATCCACGCTCCCGTGTAGGGAGCGACCCTACATTGAGGGGTCCTAGACATTTCCCTCGGTGTTTCAATCCACGCTCCCGTGTAGGGAGCGACTTGATTTAGAGACATATTATTATCCTTTACTGGTTGTTTCAATCCACGCTCCCGTGTAGGGAGCGACTAACTCCAATGTAACTGGTCTTCACTCCCAACCGGGTTTCAATCCACGCTCCCGTGTAGGGAGCGACTGAGGATATCAATCCCCGCCAAGCGCAAAGCAATGTTTCAATCCACGCTCCCGTGTAGGGAGCGACTTAGCTAATATTCCTTTCTACCCCTCACTCGGCGGGTTTCAATCCACGCTCCCGTGTAGGGAGCGACTGATGTGTTGTTGAAGCACCCCGAAGCATATACGGTTTCAATCCACGCTCCCGTGTAGGGAGCGACAATGCGTTTAACTTATCCACTTCCTCGGCTTTAATGTTTCAATCCACGCTCCCGTGTAGGGAGCGACTAGTCGCTGTAAAGAGTGCAGTAATAAAATGCGTGTTTCAATCCACGCTCCCGTGTAGGGAGCGACCGATATTTTTACTGAAGAAAACCCGAGGACAGAAGTTTCAATCCACGCTCCCGTGTAGGGAGCGACAAAGATCCAATCTTAAAACTTTCTCCACTCACTCGTTTCAATCCACGCTCCCGTGTAGGGAGCGACCTCGTAATGAGCAATTTGTTAAAGCCGCTAAACAGTTTCAATCCACGCTCCCGTGTAGGGAGCGACAATTGGCTTTATACGGTTCTCCCTCGAAAAACTAGTTTCAATCCACGCTCCCGTGTAGGGAGCGACTCGGGGAGCAAGGGTCGGGAACCGCTTTGTTTGGTGTTTCAATCCACGCTCCCGTGTAGGGAGCGACTATTGCGTTCGAGGGTCAAACGTGGAGAGGGATTGTTTCAATCCACGCTCCCGTGTAGGGAGCGACAAACGGAGAGAGCATTGTCTTCACTCTTCGAGGGTTTCAATCCACGCTCCCGTGTAGGGAGCGACGGCTGGCTTGCGTTACGAATTGGTTTGACCAAGCGTTTCAATCCACGCTCCCGTGTAGGGAGCGACTTGTCTAACCCCGATAACTTCACTCAACAAATTAAGGTTTCAATCCACGCTCCCGTGTAGGGAGCGACCTTATATCTCTGGGTTCCAAGGCAGGAAAGAAAGGTTTCAATCCACGCTCCCGTGTAGGGAGCGACCATGTCCCCGTCACAACTATGACTCCTTTAATCCATGTTTCAATCCACGCTCCCGTGTAGGGAGCGACCTCGTCAATGATGATGAGGTCATCTTGCCGGGATTTGTTTCAATCCACGCTCCCGTGTAGGGAGCGACCCCACTCATATGGATGCTGATTTAGTCAATATCAATGTAAACTAAATTGCGAACCACATAGTTTCTTATCAATTTAGACAGATAAAAATTAAATATCGCAATCCAATATGGAAATATTAACCAGTATTGCTATGGAAATTTAAGATTTAGAATTTTTGCGAAACAGTCAGTATTTTTGATACACTATATGTTCGCAATGAAATTCAAACAATTAAAGTTGAGTGTAAATCCAGTGCTGGTTTGGCACCAACATGTTCCACGCGGCGCTTCCAATTGGCTCCAAGATAATAATAGCGAAGGCTATCATATTTTGGGTCTATCTCTTTTTCCAACCTTGATTTAAGTTTTACCCACTGACCGGGGTCAACTTCAATTTCAAATACAGAAAACTGCACTCTTTGACCATAGTCCAGACATGCTCGCGCTATCTTTCTCAGTCGTTTAGAGCCTCCTTCTTTTTGATTACCAACGTCATATGTGACAAGTATTAGCATATTAATTCCAAAACCAAGGAGGATAGCAGTCAAGATCGCCTCGAAGATGTCTTGCAAGCAATTGCGCTTGAATAAACGGCGTTAGTCCAATTGGTGTTCGCTCATTGAGAAAAGGGTGAATCCTTGTTCTTTTTTTTCGTTCTTGCCAGGCATCTAATACCTTTTGACGTGAGTTATCCTTTAGCAGTACTGCACCACTTTCTTTATAGTGAAAATCATTTGAACGTATTTGCCCGCGGTTAATGAGAGTCAAAGCAAGTCTGTCAGCAAATGGGGCACGGAATTCTTCCACTAAGTCTAGTGCTAGACTAGGACGACCTGGACGAACTTTGTGAAGAAATCCGACCGCAGGGTCTAAACCAACAGCCTCACAAGCAGAACGACATTCATGTGTTAAAATAACATAAAATAGAGAAAGTAGTGCATTAATTGGGTCTAGGGGTGGGCGCCTTGAACGACCTTTCCAACGAAACATTTCAGATTTTGAACGTATAAGGTGATCAAAAACTCCAAAATAACTTTCTGCAGCTTTTCCTTCAATGCCTCGAAGTTGATCTATTGAAAGAGAAGGTTTTTGGACCGTTCGTAGTAGTGCATTTAACTCCTTAGAAGAAGTTTCTAGTTCTGAATAATTGCTTTGTTCCATGTCATCGCCGTAATCGCGAATATGCCGCCGAATAACCGACCGTTGATTAGCAACTTTCCCTATAACTATTGACCGAACAATTTCGGTAGCAGAATTTGCTAGGTCATATTGAGATCTACGGAGTAATACATTTCCTGAAACGGGTCCCTCAATTCTTGCCTTAAATTTTCCAAATCTATTCAATAAAGTGATTGTTATACCTTTTTCAGCACAATCAGAAATTAATGCAGGTGTAAGTAGTGCAGGTCCGAAGACAATGATTGAATTGAGCATATGCAAAGGGAAGCGGGCTTTTTCATTACCTTCAATTTCTGCTTTGAGGTTTTCGCCATCTTTTCGCAACAACGCTTCAGGTGAAGTTACATAGACGGTATTAAGTAATTTCTTCATTTATGGCTTTATTTAATTCGTTTTCCCGCCATTTATGAGCAGACCTTACAACAACTTTTGGTTGGCATTGATCATAAAGAGAACAGTTTCGGCATCGATTTTTATGAGTCGTTGGTGGAGGTGTTTTAAATTCACTAATTATACGAAAAAGGTCAAATGCAAGTTCTTCTGTAATCTTTCTCAATTTGCTATCAAAAGTGACTTTAACACGCCGTTTATTTTCACCGTAAAATATCGCTCCAGAATCAACAATGATACCCGTCATTTCTTCAAGGCACAATGCTTGAGCGCAAAGTTGAATTTCGTCAGCAAGAAAACGCTTAGGTGATCCTCTTTTGTATTCTACTGGAAAAGGAACTTCTTTGTCATTTTCTACAAAAAATTCAACAACATCTGCAACACCCGTTAATTTCAATCGTTCAGATGCTAACGGCATTGAATAAACCCGCCTGACACCTCTAATTTTGCGACTTCCACCTTTATCAACTAAAGAGTGTAGAATCCGACCTTCAGCGGTATACTTGTTTTCCTTCCAAATTCTTTCAACGTGAATTAGCGCAGCTTGCCGCAAACAATAGGCCGCATGCTGTAAAGCTGAAATTGGAACTAGCAAGTCATCATTTTGAGTTTTGTATTCTAGATGAATCAAACAATCTCCAAAACTTCCACATCATTGGGCACTTGATCATGATCAATTTTTATAATATAATCAGAGAATCTTCGCGCTGGAGGCAAATTCCCCAATTCTCTATCAGTAATTTCATGAAAATTATTATCAATTCTTCGTCCAATTTGAATAGATTCAAATAACTTGTGTGCTGGTGCATTCCCAAGTTTTGAAGAATGCCGAAATACAATTAATTTTCGCGTTGCCATTTCACCTCTAGCAGCAGACCGATCATGTTCAAACATGTTTTTCATTGCTTCAAAAAGTATTTCTAAGTCCTCATTACCAAAAGTAGTATTTTTTGCTAGTGCGGCTGAAACAAAACCATGGGCAACATATAAACCATAGGGAACAATATGCTTTCTTCCCATAGTACGATTTTCACTACGCTCCTCATCGGATCCTTCTGATCTCTCTTTTTGTTCTTTCTCGTTTGTAGCTGCCATACGAGTTATAGTGATTTCAGAAGGATGTATAGGTTCCACAGAAGAAGCAAATGTTAACTGCACCGGGCCCCTTACTTGGCCGCAATTTACTTTTGTTGACATAACAGCTCCAAACGTTCGTATATCAAAAAAATTTGTACACATCCAATTTCTTAGTTTGTCCACATTTTTTTCTTTTGGATTGTTAAGTGCTTTGTTTGTTTCAGGTATTTCGAGTGCCTTATATGCTTCACGATGCTTTTCGTTTAATATATCACCTTCTTGTACGTAAATACGAAAGCCATCGGTATCATTTTTTGATAATTGCACATAATTGCGAATTTTACGTTTGATACACACGTCGGTAATTAATCCTTGGTTGGTGAAAGGGTCGTAACGTGGCATATTTCCCGCATCGGGGTCACCATTGGGATTACCATTCCTTACATCAAAAATTAACGTAAAATCATGTCTGCAGTTCAACTCTGTCATTTCGATACCTCATTAGTTTGAATAGAACTTTCTTTTTTCCTAAAAAAATCGTTGCGCTGATGGTAATAACCAATACCAAACATGGCTTGCTCAGAAAGGTTAAGTGATATTGGTATTGGGTCTTTGTCAGGGGCCATTAATTCCATTATGGAACCAACTAATTTTTCAAGATTGACCGCCTGACCAGGCTTTGATTTGCGTATTTTGCTTAAATGCTTTTGGCTGCCGTCCATAAGCGTTGAAAATGCTTGTTGGGGCGAAGCTGATGCAAGCCCAAAATATTTGTCTTTGACAGATGAATTTACATTCCCGAGTGCATCGCCTTGAATTTTTTCATAAGCGGCAAACAAACGTCCAAGAACATAGCCTCTATCCGAAAAATCTTTATTTAGAGTCATTGGTACCTCTCTTTTTAAATTTCGTATTAAAATTGCTTTCATAACCCCAACTCTGGGAGTTGAGATATTTCCATCAGCCCTAATCCGAATTAATGAGTTTGTTAATAGACTGAGAGGATAAGGTTTACCAGATAAAATTGAATCCAAAAACTCTCCAGCTAGTCTAGGAATAATATTCTCTCTTTTATTCTGGACTGCAAGACTTGTTACGATTTTCATAATAGAATAATTATTTTCACTTTCTGAAACTTTAATTTCTGCAATGTACTTGCGAAAGTTATCAATTAGATGTCCAAAAGTTCCTTCCCAAAAAAATCTTACAAAAATTCTGCTTTTGTTTGGGGAAAGACCTAAAACAAAGAATTCAATGTTATCATCAAGTTCTAAATTAGATAAGCTATCGCCACGTTTAATGGCTTGTAATTTATCTTTTATCTTTATGTCAGAAATTTCTTCTTCTGTTCTTGGATTGAGAAATTCAGAAAAAATCGAAACTGCCTCCTCAGAGGTTTTTGCATTGGAACAAGATGACCAGAAAACAACCGTGGTTTCGCCTATTCGAATTTTATGAGTGTTATCATTGAGAAAAGCATTTAAAGCAGTTGAATATGAAAATGCAGAATGTGATGAAATAGGAACGTTATCACCTTGGTCACGACCATACGATTTAAATGGGGGGAGATTAAATGAAATTAGTGGAGCACCACTTGATTGTGTGCCCCATACTCCTTTAATATACGGGTGGGTTGGTTCAATAGGTCCGTGTTCGCCAGTCAAAAAGCAGACGGATTGACCTAATTTAGTTGTCTTATCATGCCATCCATTCATTTTGATTGACCAGAGTTTTTCAATTTCATGGTTCTGATGGAGAAATCGATCATGATAAGTATCTTCATGTGCAAAAATACAATTTACCATTTCTGTAGATTTTATTTTATTCGTAAGTTTCTGAAACTGATTTTTATTTGGAAGCCAAGATCTGATAAATTTACAAAAGGCCTTGATTTCAATGTGTTCACATTCGCTTAAAAAATTTAAGTGCTTTGTTTTAAACTCATCGTGTTTTCGTTTTCCGAAATCAGTTTTAACAAGTTCAAAGCACTTATTTTTGTCATTAAAATCGACTCCAAACAGGTATACCATATTATCCCACAAAAAGTGTGGGGCTAACTTTTTGCCTGTTCGACTTGGTGAGGAAGGTAAAGGAAGAACCTTTGGATATGAATGAGTCGATTTTGCTTGGGTTTGTCGTAGGTCCATGACATCAAAATCATTCCCGCGATCCTTTAATATGATACAGTATGAAATTTTTTGGTTTGCATAGCCAAATTTAAGCCTCCGTTCTTCGGGCAATTGTTGATATGCTGTGATTAGACTAGAAAAGAGACTCATTTTTTTATTTTTTCACTTCCAGGTTGAGGAACATCAATAATGCCTTCTTTCAAAGTTGCCCTAAATAAAAGTGGTATTTTGTTGGGGTCTTCATGTTCAATGTCCCAAAGCATAAACCCGAGGTCACGTGGAGAACCAAATCCTAATTCGTAATTTTGATCATCAATATTTACTCTAGGAAGATTTTTATCAGAATCAATTAGCTCAAAATGTGCCGCAAACTCACGAGTACCAAGACATGGTTGATGAAAACATTGACCTTTTCGTGCTCGTCGTTTAAACATTTCTGAATGTTTGGCACTATTATTATCTTGATTTGTGTCTCCTAGTATAACAAAGTGAGCTTCTATCAAATAGTCTGGATTCACGATAACTGAGGATGCTCTTTGTTGTCTGGCCTCTTCAATAAATAAACTTAATGACCCTTTGGTTGCTATTTTCCCAACCTCATTGCGCCGTATTGATTGAAATATTATTGGCTTTAACACATGAATGCGGTCAATGACCCACCTTATTTGGGGTTTCCAGTAAATTGCCTCCAATATACCCCTAGCAGCTGATGGAGTCATGACATCATAACTTGTTCTCTCAACCTTTAGCTCAGGTCTAGTAAAAAGCGCATATTTCCCCCATACATGGAGGCAAATTCCATAATTTTGCTTAGTTTGTTTATTGCTTGGGTTAATCATATTACATTATATCCTCTGCCAATATAATCTAATTCCCGCCAATTTAAACCCGTTTCATAAGTGTATAATGAAATATTTTCTAAAACACAAAACTGGTCTCCCCTGATTTCAGGTGATTTGTAAGATGCGTGACCGTTTTCAATTAAATCGCAACGAACCTTCATTGGAACCTGAACTGAGAAACTTTGCACTTGACGAGCTATATCATACGATTTTATTGATCGGTCACTTAACTTTTTTGAAATATTATCACCTTGAGAATCCAGCAATATTATTACTGGAACCATATTATTTTGGATCAGTTCAAACTCATTAGACACACACCGGTAAGGTAAAATTGGTTCTTCACTGCCAAGCTTAAATTTATCTACTAATTCTTTCCCCATGAATTCAGGGGATTTTTGCCAGTAGATTTCTTCAAACCAATCCCTAATTGCCTCCGGGGCAACCAAACTTTCGTGTTTTCCAGCAATTCGCCAAGTCGCCTCAGCGTCTAAAGCAATTTCAGGTGGAGGATTTTGGTCCTTTACAGGTTTAAAGACTTTCAGGATACTTTTTTCAAGTGAATTTCTTCCTTCTCTATTCACTCTCCCAGCAGCCTGAATGATGCTATCTAAGCCAGCTTCGGCTCGCCACCCAATAGGAAAATCAAGGTCAACACCTGCTTCAATTAAGCTTGTGGCAATTAGTCGACAATCCATCCCCTCTTTTAGTCTCCTGTTTACCTCCTTTAGGATTTCTTTACGGTCGTGAGCGTGTTGCCTAGTTGTAAGGTGAATTAAGCCTTTAAGGTTATTTTCTTTACCTAATTCATAGAGTTCTAGGGCATGCTCACGAGTATTTAAAATGACGACCCCTTGGCGATTATGTTTTAATTCGGAAATTAAATTTTCATCTGACATAGATTCTGCATCAATAACGCGAGCACGTTGCATTCTCTTTGCAGCTTCAACTGGTTTTGGTGCTAATTCCCTCCCCTCTAATTTTAAGCCCCCATTTCTTAATTGCCGACTATCAAAAGCTGGCTGTGTTGCGGTGCAAAAAATAACACTACACCCATAGTGGGAACATAATACATCAAGCATTGCTAGTACTGGCATTAATAGATGCCGTGGCAAACATTGTGCTTCATCTAAAATGATTATTGAATTTGCGATGTTATGAATTTTTCGACATTTTGAAGGACGCACTGAGAATAAACTTTCAAATAATTGTACATTTGTAGTAACAATGATTGGTCGAGCCCAATCTTCCATTGCGAGCCTAAGTTTTTTTTGGGCCTCTAAACTTCCTTTTTCATCAATTGATGAGTGATGCTCTAGAACAACATCCTCATCACCAAACAAATTACAAAATACGGATGCGGTTTGTTCAATAATTGATGTGTATGGGATTGCATAAATTATTCTTCGGTGTCCAAATTTTTTGGCATGATCTAATGCAAATCCCATAGAAGCGAGTGTTTTGCCACCTCCTGTGGGCACAGTAAGGGTAAACAATCCGGGCTTCATTATTGCATTTTTACGGATATGCTTGAGAGTATTAAGCCGATGAGTGTTCACTTCAGAATTCTTACCCGACGAAATCAGTTTATCCATGTGTTGATTATAGGAATCTAGTAGATATTGTATTTTTTCTCTTAAATCGCTTTGCGTTCTTTCGGGTAAGCGACCTTCTAGATTTTGATAAAATAACTCAGTATCACGATAATCTGAATCGACAAGGGAAGAGAAAATCATCCTACCTGCTACTGACAAATCAAAACCAGCAGTATTTTTAGACCGAATTTTTGAGAGTATTTCATGAGCAGATGCCGTAAGGTCTCCTGGGGCGCAGTGCATAAGCAAATTAATTTTTTTATTTAATTCTGGTATAGTGTTATTCTTATGAGAACTTATTCGCTTTGTAAGATTTGAATTTGTATTATCTAAGGTATTTGGTAGACCAGCGTGATGTCCGAGAATTACATGAGCAAGTAATCGAGCTATTAGCTTCTGATTAGGATCTTTTGCGAAGTCAATCAAGTATCTCCCGCCAGCGGTAGAATGGTCAACTCGAACTTTCTTTGAATCATCAGTCAAAACCTTATCAAATTCAGGATTATACTTTCCGAAATCATGAAAAGCTCCGGCAAGGTAAGAGATTTTTGATAGATTAAACGGTTCTGCAATATTTGCCGCAAGTTTTGCAACATTTGAAAGGTGACTCTCAAGTGGCTGCCAGTCACTTCGGTCTTTATTTTTTCCAGAATGTGCGTACGCTTTCATAACAATATTGGATTTTTAAAGTTCAAATACGGGGTGAGATTAGATTATTTGTTAAATCATAATTTTTCAAGCTGTTTCTGACTGTTTTGGGTTTAGGTTGGAAGTTTTATTTCAACCTTGTACGACCGAAACCCTTTGGGGAATATTGGTTCTAATACCTAATTGACGAGCAAAAAATTATGAATTCATATTAAGAACACTTTCATTCTATCATCACTATAGCATTAATTGTTAACAAAGGGTTTAAACATTCTTATATCCAAACAAACTTCTCTGATTGAGGTTAAAATAGCCACCATTGGCAATATGACACCCCACATTATGGCGTCGTTTTTCATGAGATCTTGAGTGACCAAAAAAAATTGTACTACCTCTCAGAGAAGAACAAGAAGGCGTGGTGAGCAGTTTACTAGATGGGTCAGAACGCTATTTTAGTTATTATTTTTTCGGGTGGACATTTTTTATAATCTGGTATTCGTCTTCCAAAAAACTAGAAAACCACATGACGAAGATAAAATGATCCCGGTGTCAAGATTCAGAATCCTTGATTCAGTTGAAAAAATTTATAACTTAATGGAGAGGATGAGAGAAAATGGCTATCAAGATACCACCAATACCAATAGAAAGGTCAAGGAGGGATCCGAACGGGGATCAGTGGGATCCGTGGGCGAAACTCAAAATGACGCAACAGTTCGCGGAAATACTGAAAATACCGGTGTTCTCGAATCCAGTGTCAATGTATCTGAATCAGTACCCGGAACAAACACCGGGCGTAATGCAGATGGCAGTGAGGTTCAATCAGGCACTGTGGGAGGGAACGTACGCTCGACTGCTAGTGGAACTCCTCCAACCGGATCTAACACTGGAACAAGCACTCGAGGAACAAGTACCACTAGACGACCCGGAAGCGGAAATGTACGAGATGGTAACAAGCGAAGCAGCATAAAAAAAAAGAAAGTCGTAACTACTCAGGTAGTCAATAGAAAAACGCTTTGACCACCTTGTGCAATATAGTCTTCACGATCATAACCAACGTGACTCCTTGCCCCAAAAGGATCGGGAGCGCCGCCGCCGGCGACCAAGTCATAACTGGGTCCTCCGCTTCGGTCATCATCGTGAGGCTACTCTGCGGTGTCTCCATAACCCGCCTGTTCCCGCCACCAATAATCTGGCTGAGCGAGATATACGTCCTGTGAAACTCAAGCAGAAGATCTCAAGGAGCTTTCGAACCGAAGCCGAAGTGCGAGAATTTGCGGTTCCACGCAGTGTGTGAGAGGCCAACCGCAAACGCAGGGTGAACGCACTTGATGCCTTGGGAACCAATCCGGGTGGGCTGATGGTACGGTTTGCTTCCGAGGCACCAGCACCTGACACTTAAAATACTAGTCCTCCACAAGATCCTTGTTCAGCCGATGATGCTTTACTAATCTGACACTGATACTACCTGAGTAGTTACAGAAAGTCAATGAAGTATCCAACGTCTATTAAGAAATTACTGGGGAATCACTGATTTTTTAGCAGCTAACAAGAGTTTTGAGTAAACAAGTCATATAATTACCCTCGTAAAATAAAAGCCAGCACAAGAATAATTTGAGAAGCCGATTCGAGATAAAAATCTACAACAGGTGAAATTATATTTGCATCGCCATTGAGGTTATTGTATTAAGGTGGGATTGTATTAGGAGAAACATTATGTCAAATCATGAGTTGCCGGAATATCTATCCCAAGGAGAACCTCCCCGCCTGTTCTCGGTTCTTTCAGATACTTCCAAAGAAAAGAGAACCATGGCGGCATTTCTGTCATGCATGGCAAGGGTCCAAATACTTGCTGAGGAACTCCTTAAAAGCGCTAATCAAAAAATTGGTAAAAGATGTAAAATTGAATGTTATGTTGAGGTCGTTCCTTCCATTTTACCCGACGACAGAAACCTTCGCCCCGACGGTATGATCGTTCTGCGCATCGGGAAGAGAGAATGGAAAGCAATTTTTGAAGTGAAAATTGGGAAAAACCAACTGGACAAATCACAAATTGAAGATTACCGCAATCTGGCTAGGGCAAATGGGATCGATTGTCTCATTACAATTTCTAACCAATTCACTACGGTCCCGACTTCTCACCCCATTGAATCTGTCAGAAAGAGCCGCTCAAAAATTCCCGTGATCCATTGGTCTTGGATGCACGTTTTAACCACAGTTGACTTGCTCATTAGCGCGGAGGGTAACTCTAACAAAGATTTTATTTTCCTACTCAATGAATTGCGGCGGTTTCTTGCCCATGAAAGCGCAGGAGTCAGAGGTTTCGACCAAATGCCACGAGAGTGGACTGAGCTGAACAAATTTATTTCAGCAGGAGGCGATATCGCCACCCAACCTGATGAAGCACAAATAATCCTAGGAGCTTGGCACCAAGAAATTCGTGATTTATCCCTAGCCCTAAGCCGCATGACGGCAACACCAGTTACAATAAAATTGCCTAGAAAACATTTTCTAAATACGGACTTGAGATTCCAATCTGAACTCGCAAATTTATGCAGCAAAAGGCAGCTTGCAGTTGCTCTAGATATTCCTGGAGCCGCTGCCCCGATTGACATCGTCGCTGATCTGGCACGGCGTTGCGTAGACATAGGAATGACGCTCAATGCACCAAGAAACAAAAAAACAACAAAAGCACGAGTGAATTGGCTGCTGCGCCAAATCAAAACAAGCGAATTAGATAATTTGCATCTACGGATTACTTGGGAAAATAGTAAAGGGTTCACACAGCATTCGTTACTAGATATTGAAAAAAATAACGACTTGGTAGATGAATTTAAACTCAATAGTGTGCCCAAAAATTTTCACTTGTTTGAGTCAAACTGTTTGGGGATTCGATTTACCCAACAGCGCAACTTCATTAAAGACCTTGAGCAATTAGTACCTGACTTTTACGACAAAGTTGGTGTACATCTCACTGCGTGGCAAAGACCAGCACCGAAAATTATAGAAAATAAGTCTGAACCCTCCGACGTCACTCCGGAATCAATATCTGAAGAAGCAGATTCATTTGCTATAGATACTTGAACTTCAAATAGGTTTAATTTTCTGAGTAAAGTCAATTAAATCCTACCTTTCCAAATTTCTTTCAGATATCTTTGATACAAAACTAGACTAAAGCGTCACTTCTACGATGACAAAAATTGCACTGATAACAGGTATTACAGGTCAAGATGGTGCCTATTTAGCTGAATTTTTGCTGAAGAAAGGTTATCAGGTTCACGGTATCAAAAGACGCACATCACTGTTTAATACAGCGCGAATTAATCATTTGTTTGAGGGAGATTACGGGTCAACAGGACAATTCGTTTTGCATCACGGTGACATGACCGATAGTTCAAGTCTTACGAATGTACTTAAAGTCACCGCTCCCGATGAAGTCTATAATCTTGCCGCTCAAAGCCATGTTATGGTATCCTTTGAAGAACCTGAATATACGGCAAACTCAGACGCTCTTGGTACCCTGCGGTTGCTTGAGGCAATCAGATTTTTGGG
>MKWU01003712.1_pt1 | contig 19536 bp, 21 predicted proteins | sample 809101 | NCBI WGS metagenome assembly MKWU01 (sample SAMN05860141, study PRJNA318959) | sponge metagenome | host: Aplysina aerophoba | place: Slovenia: Piran, Adriatic Sea, Gulf of Piran | collected 2013-05-07
ACTGTCCGGAACCGGCCCGCACAGGGGATAGAAGGTCGCGTCCGTGACCCTCGGAGGTGGCGGCGGGGGTGGGATCCCAAGGAAAGAGGCACCTTCCGGTGATTTTCGCGTTCTCGGGGTTCGGTGGGGTGGAGGTGTAGCCCGCTCTTCTGTGACGAACTTCCGACTCAGGACACTAGGAGGGTGCTGAACAATGACGATTTCTCGGGCCTGCCGCCCGCCAGCCCGGGAATAATGCCGGCGGTTGGCAGGCCGCTGTTGGATTGCTCAGTACCCTCCTAGCCGAGTGCCCCCGCGATAAGTTGTGCATTGACCCTCAGCATCCCTACGAGCGTATCGGCGCCCGAACCGGGCTCTCCCAACGATCCGGTATAGAGCTCGACCACTTCCACATCGGGGCCGGCCTCGGCCGCCAGCGAATCGGCAAGTGCTGTTGACTCGATCGTTTCGGCGAAGATGGCAGGAACGCCTTCCTCCCTTATCGTCTCGACGAGCGCCGCCAATTCTGCGGAACTGGGATCCGCCAGGGTGGCGCCACCCGGGATCACGGTGTCCAGGACTTCGAAGCCGTAACGGTCCGCGAAGTATCCGAGCGCTTCGTGGTTGGTGACCAGCTTGCGGTCACCCTCAGGGATCACCGCCAGGATGGACTCGATTTCCGCATGCAGTTCCTCGAGTTCGGACGCGTAGACCTCGGCACGTCCAGCCCAATCGATCGATGGATCGACATCGGCCAGTGCTTCGGCTATCAGCTCGACAGCCTTGGCAACTCGCAGAGGATCGAGCCAGAAGTGGGGATCCGAGCCGGTGTGAGCGTGGCCCTCATCCTCGTCATGCTCACCCATCTCATCCTCGTCATGGCCATCCTCGTCATGATCATCATGGCCATCCTCATCATGATCATCCATCTCATCCTCATCATGCCCATCCTCATCATGATCATCCATCTCATCCTCATCATGGCCATCCTCATCATGATCATCCATCTCATCCTCATCATGGCCATCCTCATCATGATCATCCATCTCATCCTCATCATGGCCATCCTCGTCATGATCATCATGCTCACCCATCTCATCCTCATCATGCCCATCCTCATCATGATCGTTGTGGCCCCCTGCACCGAACTCGATGGGATCAAGGAGATCTCCCACTTCGAGCACGTTGACGCCGTCGGCTTCGGCCGTCTCCAGCACGTCGATCAATCCCTCTTCCAACCCGAGCCCGTTGGCCACTACTAGGTCGGCATCGTGCAGGAGAGCGACTTGGGCGGCGGATGCGCGGTAGTCGTGCGGGTCCGCTCCGACGGGAAGCAGCACTTCCAATTCGGCATCCGAGCCCACCAGATTCGAGATCATCTCACCCAGAATCGTCGTCGTTGCCACGACAAGAAGTGGTTCGGTTTCGACGCCGGATCCACTCGCCTGTTCCTGGACGGTTCCGCTGGTGGCAACGGTCGCCGCAGTCGTCGCCACAGGATCCTCAGATTCGGTCCCGCAGGACGCAAGCACCAACACAAGAGCGAAAAGACAGGAAAGCACGGGATACCGGCGTACAGCCACGATTCTTCCTTTCATGAGAATGAGAATAGAAACAATAACACGACCTCGACGACATCACCAATGTGCAAGCGGAAGAAGGTCAGCGGACCAACGGGCAGTTGGCAGGAGCCGACGGCTCCGATCGCTACACGTCCGAGTGTCGGTCACCCCTGACCAGCCGGCTCCCAACCAGGCCCACTGATGAGATCGACGGGGCGGAACTCAGCAGCTGCCGTGTGTTCCAAGTCGATCTCCTGGAAGCCCAGGACGGCCACGCGTAACCTCGCGGTGACGGTGGCCGTTCTGGAATCGTATCGGGGATTGTGCGAGCAGTCGCATCGCACGAGAGTCGCGCCGTTGGCCCGTACCAACCTATCCGCTTCAACTGCAGCCGATCCGGATGCGCCGAACGGCCGGAAAGTGACAGGAGCCGCCGCCAGAGCGCCCGCCTCAGCAGCAGCGACCACCCGCTCCCGGGCCACTATGACCTGCCCGATGCCGGCTACCGCTACAACCATTAGGAACCCCAGGATCAGAGCAGCGACGGCGAAAACGCTCACCGAGCCCTGCTCCCACTTGAGTCCCATTCCTCAGACCTCGACCCGCATCGTGCTCGTCGACTCGAGCGGTATCCGGAGTCCGCCGAGCACCGGTAGGAGGGTATGGGAAACGGCAACCGTAACTTCGGCGGGCTTCCCAACGACGGGCGGGCGCCGGACCGTGATCCTGGCGCGCCGCGCGAGGTCGCGTCCCAAGACGCGCCGGGTAGCTTCCATTGCCCGGGCGGGATCGGGGGCGGCGGCGGCCACGCGAGCACCCTCGCGGGACGCCGCCGCCAGCTGCAGCGAGGTTCTCGCCACCACCACCACCTCGGCCATTCCCACAATAAGCAGGAATACCAGGGGTAGGACGAGAACGAACTCCAAGGTGATCGAACCTCGCTGCTTACTCAGCCGACGAGGCCGGCGATATGGCGCACGACCCCTCCGAAGAACTTCCCGATCAGGCTCGTCTTGTTGATCCAGGTCAAGAGCAGGGACGCCATCCCGGCGGCGCACACTCCGACCAGCGTGTACTCGACCGTAGCCTGCCCCTCCTCGCCTGCAACGGCACGGATAGCACGACGGACCAGATGGGTTATTGCACTCACTATGAGTCTCCTTTCTCCCGCCGCAGCGGGTAAACCGGCTTCCGGCCGGTACGGGGGGAAGTGACATTTCAGAGCGACATGATCGGGCCCAGCAGCCGTGCCACGGAGGGCAGGACCAAGGGTCCGACCATCAGAATGAGGAGGCCGGGAAGCATCAGCAGAGTGATCGGAACCACCATCTTCACGGGGAGCCGGCGAGCTGTCTCCATCGCTCGGGCGCGGGCGGCAGCCCGATGTTCCGCCGCTAAGCCGGCAAGGGCGAGACCGAGCGGTGCCCCCGACAGGTGTGCAGCCCCGACCTGGCGGAACAGCCGGCCTCCTATTCCGGTCGAGCTCAGCAGGGAAGCCGCCAGACCTTCCTGGACGGATCTACGCAGGATCAAGTCAACGTCGTCGCCAAGCGCGGATCGGAGAGCCTCGCGCGATAGAGCAAGCGCGGCGGCCGGAGCGAGACCTCCGGAGAGACCGATGAGCATCGAATGGGTCAGCAACTCGATCTCGCCTTCCGCTCGTTCCCGGGCGAGTCGTCTGGCGCGCAGCATTCGGCGACGCTTCAGCGAGAACCAGACCACGCCGATCCCGGCCCCGGCAACCGGGTTGGACAGAGTCATGGCGGCGCCGAGCCCCGCCACCACTCGGGTTGTGGGGGGATGGGCGTACAACGCGGCGTAGACCAGAGCAGCGATCGACACCAGGCTGAAGAGAGTCACGAGAGCCTCCTACCCAACGCCAGCGTCACCGCGGCGCCGGAGACCAGCAGCAGCGACCCGATCCCTACCAGGATCGGACCGATCCAGCCCATAGCCATGAGTTCGGCGAGGGAATCCGTGGCGAGGGCGAGTCCCAGCCCGCAGACGGGAACGGCGGTCAACACGGCCACCGAAGCCCGGGCTGTCGCCCCGGCCGCCCGGGTCTCCCGAGCCAGTTCTATCCGGTCGGCCTGGATACCGGACAGCGTTGCGAAGGCCGACGCCACCTGCCCCCCGCTCTCGGCGCCAATCCGCATCGCCGCAGCGGTAAGGCGCCCCGTACCCGGGAGAGCTTCGCACGCCGAGCGGGCGACTTCCTTCATCGGACGCCCTGAGCGGGCCAGGCGGGTTACATGCGCCAGATCGAGCCCGGGAGCCCGGACCGCTGCCTCGACCAACGCGTGACGGAGACTCCGCCCGGACCGCAGCTCGGCACTGATCGCTTGCAGGTAGGCGACTTCCTGGTAGGGATCCATTCGTTGATCTCTGCGTGCGATCCACATCACGATGCCGATACCGGCCAGGGAGGCCCACCAAGGCAGCAGAACGGCTGCCCCCAGAGCGAGCGGTTCCCAGAAACGCCTGGGGCGCAACGCGATCCCGACAGCCACCAACACGATCAGAAGCACGACACCTCCCGGCAGCCGTCCTGGTCGACTTCGGCGACCGTCTGGACGCGCCGGTGGGCATCCCGGCGCGTCAGATGCACGATGAGATCGACTCCGGAACGCAGTTGGCGCCGGACAGCCATTTCGCCAATGCCCTCGCCGGAGAGCGCCAGCGTCTCGAGGCGCCAGAGGGCGTCGTCCGGTCCATTGGCGTGAACTGTGGACAGGCTCCCGTCATGACCGGTGTTCATGGCAGCGATCATGTCCAAGGCCTCCGGGCCCCGCACTTCCCCCACGATGATCCTGTCGGGACGAAGCCGCAGGGCGGTCCGGACCAGATCGGAAAGCGTCACCCGACCCTGACCTTCTGCGTTGGCCGGACGGGCTTCGAGTCGCACCACATGGCCGGAGAACCTCAGTTCGGCCGCATCCTCGATGGTGACTATCCGTTCGCCCAACGAAACGGTGCCTGCCAGAGCGTTGAGCAGCGTCGTCTTGCCGGTACCGGTTCCCCCGCTGACAACGATGTTCTTCCGGTCGAGAATTGCCTGCCCGAGGAAATGCCGCTGGTCGGAGGTCATCGAACCCCATTCGACGAAGGTGTCGAGGTCGGGCGCCACCGCAGTGAAGCGACGAATCGCCACCACGGGCCCGCCTACCGAGACCGGTGGTATCACGGCATGGAGCCGGCTCCCGTCGGGCAGGCGAGCGCTCAGCAGCGGGCTAGCCCGGTCGAGCCGTAGCCCGAGCGGAGCGATCGTGCGCTCCACGGCTGCCAAGACAGCTGCATCGTCAGCGAAGGAGATCCCGGTCGGTTCGAGAACCCCGGCTCGCTCCACCCACACCTCGTCCGGTCCGTTGACGAAGACATCCGACACCGCCGCGTCGCGGAACAGCGGCTCGATGGGGCCCATACCTACCAGGTTGTCCACGACGACATCCACCAGCTTCGGCGGTGCCAGAGGGGACTCGATCGACAGGATGCGCCGCACTTCCGCCTCGGCCCCGTCACGACTCAACTCGACATCCGATTCGAGCACGCGCCGGAGAACCCGGTCCACTACTGCCATGGCCAACTCCAGACGCCGGACCAGGAACGAACCCACCGACCCGCCGGCATACGTCCGGCCAGCACCGCGTCCACCGCCGAGCGGCCGGGACTGTCGACGACCGGACCAGGACCGGGATCGACTTTTCCGATGCCGGTTCGAACCCAGATCCGAGGCTTGGTCCTTGTAACGACACCGGGAATCAGGGGCGTGACTTCTGCGAATGGCATTCCCGGCAGGCGAACCCGGGATCGCACCACAACACACGGCCACGATCCGGCAAGGGCGCCCACCACCTGCGCAGCGGCCTCGCTGTCGACTCCTCCGTGAGGCAGGACCGCCAACCCGGGCCGGGAGGGAACCAACTCGTCGAGGGTCGGGCCGTCCTCCACCATCCGGGCCAGGGAGCGGTTCCCGGGGAGGGGAAGACCCTGAGGATCGAGGTCGATCACCAGTGCGGTACGGTGTGCCAAGGCCAGGGCAAACGGCGCCACCATGCCGAGCAGGTCGTCATGGGCAGTGTGGACGGCTAGCGCTACCACGTCCCATCTCCCGACAGGCCGGAACCAGGTATCCATAGATAACAGTGGTTAGCATTGTTCAACATACACTACATGATATGATCTATATGCCCGGCTGTGAACCCCCTCATCGGTCCGGCAGTCCCAAAACCCGAGGACCCCTTGAAGGCTGCCGGACGATGACGACTGCTCGGGCCTCCCGGCCGCCGACCCGGGAATCATGCCGGCGATTGGCAGGTCGCTCGTGGATTGCCCAGCACCCTCCTGGAAACCTTCTCACATCGTCACGTCGCGCCGCGGGTCCGATGCCGTACAATCTGAGCATGACCTCAACCACCCCTTCCGGCCACAGGGCGGCGGCCTTCTTCGATCTGGATAAGACGGTGATCGCCAAGTCCTCGACCCTGGCATTCGTACGACCCCTACACACCGCAGGGCTCCTGAAGCACCGGACCCTGCTCAAGGCCGCGGTCGCCCAAGCCGTCTACCGGACCATCGGAGCGGACCAACTCCAACTCGACCGGGTCCGGGATCAACTGATTCGCTTGACCAAAGGCTGGAAGGCCGACCGGATACGCCGCTTGGTACAAGAGACCGTCGACGAGGTCATCTCACCTGTTGTCTACGCGGAGGCGTTGGCGCTGATCGAGCAACATCGACGGGAAGGACGGGAGATCGTGATCGTCTCGGTTTCCCCGGAGGAGGTAGTCCGGCCACTCGCCGGGTACCTGGGGGTCGATAACGTAATCGCAACCCGTTCGGCGGTCGACAACGAGGGCCGCTACACGGGTAGCCTCGCCTTCTACGCCAGCGGACCCGGCAAGGCAGAGGCCATCTGCAGCATGGCGAGGGAACGGGATCTCGACCTCGAGCAGTGCTTCGCCTATTCGGACAGCCATGCCGACCTGCCGATGCTCGAGTTGGTCGGCCATCCTGTCGCCGTCAATCCAGACCGGGTGCTGAAGCAGACGGCTATCGAACGAGGATGGCCCCGTGTCGAGTTCGACAAACCCGTGACCCTCCGCTCGCGCATGGCTACTCTGCAAAGACCGGCCCCGATCATTTCGGGTACCGCTTTGGCCACCGCGGTGGTGGGTGCCATAGCCCTCTGGGCTCTCAAGGCCAGGCAGAAGGCGGCGTAGCGGGCACGGGGAACTCCCTACCGATAGGATCAACGGATGAGTGTCCCTTTCCCCATTGCCGGGTAGTCCTAGTGGGAGCGGTCCGATGAGCGTCAATATGCGGCGTGCGCTGTCCTTTCTGGGAATCCTTGCGGTCCTGGTGGCAATGTGGGAGGCCTACAAGTGGATGGGTACCGCTACGGGAGGAGTCTGGCCGGGAACCTCGATCGCCTTGCCGGTCCGCACCAACGAACGCTCCATGCCCCATACCTGGGACATCGTGATCGCGCTGTTCCGGCCGGCCCGTCGCGGCGGCGAGATGCTGTTGCTGGTACTCCTGAAGGCTGCTCTCTTCACGTGGCGTTCAGCGCTCTTGGGCTTCGTGATCGGAAGCGCGGTGGGGTTCGGTCTCGGCGTCTGGTTCGTCCGCTCGCCGCTGGCGGAACGGGGCCTGATGCCCCATGTCGTCGCCTCCCAGACAGTCCCCATCCTCGCCATCGCCCCGATCCTGGTGGTGTGGGCAGGACGGCTCAACGTCACGCGGTGGGTGGTGGTAGCGGTGGTGTCCGCCTACCTGGCATTCTTCCCGGTGGCGATCAATACCCTGCGTGGCCTCCGCTCCCCGGAGGCCACGACCTCCGAACTCATGAGGTCCTACGCGGCATCCCCCAAGCAAGTCCTATGGAAGCTGCAGGTGCCTGCCGCTCTCCCCTACCTGTTTCCCGCGCTCAAGATAGCCGCCACGGCGTCGATCATCGGGGCCATCGTCGGTGAACTCCCGGCGAGCATGCCCGACGGGCTCGGTCGAGCGATACTCAACTTCGCGTCGGCCTTCTCCGCGGCTCCGGCCAAGCTGTTCGCCTCGATCCTGGTGGCTGCCCTCGTCGGGATCGGATTCGTCGGCATAGTGGTGCTGGGAGAACGGATGCTGATACCCCCGTCCCGCCGGCTCGAAAGCCTCGACGAGACCGCAGAACCACGTGGCAGAAGCCCGAAGGAGGCGACAGCATGAGTGCATTGGACCTGCGCGGGGTGGGAAAGGTCTTCAATCCCGGCTCCGACCACGAGGTGGAGGCGGTGCGCGACATCGACCTACGGGTCGAGAGCGGGGACTTCATTTCGGTGATCGGTCCCTCCGGATGCGGTAAATCGACCCTCCTGCGCCTCATCGGGGACCTCACCCCGCCGTCGGCCGGAACGGTGAGCGTCCACGGCAAGTCGCCCGAGCAAGCCCGCTTGGACCGCGACTACGGAATGGTGTTCCAGACTGCCACTCTCCTGGAGTGGCGGAAGGTGCAAGCCAACGTGGAGCTTCCGCTGGAGATCATGGGTATGGCGGATAGGGAACGATCCCGCCGGTCGGCGGCCATGCTCGATTTGGTGCAACTGGCTCGGTTCGGCGACCACTACCCGTGGCAACTGTCGGGCGGCATGCAGCAACGAGTCGCCATAGCGAGGGCCCTGGCTTTCGAACCGTCCATCCTCCTCATGGACGAGCCGTTCGGCGCGCTGGACGAGATGACCCGCGAGCGAATGCAGACGGAACTCCTCCGGATACGAGCGGAGACCGGCACGACCGTGGTTTTTGTCACCCATTCGATACCGGAAGCGGTCTTCCTCTCCACTCGGGTCGTGATCATGTCGTCCCGGCCAGGAACCATCACCGAAGCCGTGGACATCGACCTCCCCGAGCCCCGCACCTATGAGACCCGCGAGGATCAGCGCTTCTACTCGCTCCTGACCACGGTTCGCGAGGGCCTGAGGGCGGTGGAGGTGGACGCCGAGTGAAGAGCGGAAGTACCGCTACCGGAAAGCTCTACCGGCAACTCCCGGCGATCGGCCTGTTCATAGGCGGGCTGATCATATGGGAGGGGCTAGTGCAGATCTTCGACATCAAGGGATTCATCCTCCCAGCCCCGACCGCCATCGCCGCGACGTTCGGCACGGAGACATCGGCTCTTATCACCGCCGGGGCCGGTACGTTCTCCACCGCAGTGGCCGGGCTGGTGGCTGGGACCTCGTTGGCGGTGCTCACCGCCCTGGCCGCCGCTCGCTGGCGCTTCGTGAGGGACGGCGCCTTGCCCTTCGCCATCGCAGCGAACTCGACTCCCATCATCGTGCTGGCCCCGATCGCCAACTCGTGGTTCGGACTCCGGAGTGCCGTCGGCTCGGTCTTCGTAGTGGCAATCCTGGTGTTCTTCCCGGTGATGATCAACCTGGTACGAGGGCTGCTCTCTGCCGGAGCATCCCACCTCGAGTTGATGCAGTCCTATGCTGCCCGGAGCCGAACCACCCTCTGGAAGATCCGGCTCCCCAACGCGGCGCCATACCTGTTCTCCGCGCTGAAGGTGGCGGCTGCTCTCAGCCTTATCGGCGCCATAGTGAAGGAGTTCTTCGGGGGCTCCCAGGACCGGCTCGGCCAGTACATCACCACGAAGGCCGGACTCCTCCAGTTCGAGGAAGCCTGGGCCGCCATCGTTCTGGCATCCGTGTTCGGGATCGCCCTGTACAACATCGTGGCTTGGATCGAGCGGCGGACCATACCCTGGCACATCTCGGTGCGCAGTTCAGCATCATCTGGTTAGGAAGAAACCACCGGTCATCGTGATAGTCCCACGACTTGTCGGATGCGTCGCGTTCCTTCGGAAAGCACCTATCCGCTGATCCACTCAAGAGACTGCTGGGACCGCCTGTGGTCACCCAAGCAGCCTCCGGCCAGGGAGTGCCAACGAAGTCCTTAGCGAGGTCAGGTCCGTCCGCGCCCAAGAGATCGTCAAGGCAACGTACTACGCAGCGAGTCCCCAGACATTGCGCCTCCGAACCCGTAACCGGCCAATAGCTGGTTACGGGTTGTGGCAGGACAGAGTATCGTTGCTGGTTTACGGCTCCGAGAGTCGTATACAGGTGACACAAAGGGAACAAAGGGAAGGGAGCAACCGTGAGAAAGATACTGGTGGTTACCGCTATCGTGTCGGCTCTGGCTCTGATCACCGGAGCCTGCGCCGCCGAGGACGACGAACTCACTCCGATCAACCTGCAACTCCAGTGGGTTGCACAGGCCCAGTTCGCCGGCTACTACGCCGCCGTCGATCAGGGCTTCTACGAGGATGAAGGACTCGAGGTAACGATCCTGGAGGGCGCCGTCGAGATCGTCCCACAGCAGGTCGTAGCCACGGAAGGCGCCGAGTTCGGCTTGGCCTGGGTTCCCAAGGCACTGGTCTCCAACGAGGAGGGCGCGGGACTGGTCAACGTCGGACAGGTCTTCCAACGTTCAGGAACGCTGATGGTGTCGTGGGCCGACTCCGGAATCGCGTCTCCCAGCGATTGGGAAGGAAAGGTCGTCGGGAACTGGGGATTCGGTAACGAGTTCGAGTTGACGGCCGCTATCGAGAAGTTCAACGTCGACGTAGGCGAGTTGGTGGCCCAGAGCTTCGACATGGAAGCCCTACTCAACCGGGAGATCGACGCCGCCGAGGCGATGATCTACAACGAATACGCCCAGGTCCTCGAGGCCACCAATCCCGAGACCGGGAACCTCTACCAGCCTTCCGACCTCAGCGTGATCGATTTCAACGACCCGTCGATCGGCACGGCGATGCTCCAGGACGCCATCTGGGTGAGGGAGGCATACGCCGATGAGAATCCGGATGTAGTCGAAGCATTCCTGCGGGCCAGCTTCCGGGGATGGATCCACTGCCGTGACAACCCCGACAGCTGCGTGGACATCGTGCTGGCTGCGGGCCCGACCCTCGGGCGGAGTCACCAGACATGGCAGATGAACGAGATCAACGGGCTCATCTGGCCTTCACCGTCGGGTATCGGCGTCATGGACGGAGCACTGTGGCAGCAGACCATCGACGTGGCCACCAGCCAGGGAGTAATCCAGGGCATGCCACCGGCCGGTTCGTATCGCACCGACTTTGCCGAAAACGCGGTCGACGCGCTGGAAGACGACGGACTCGACACGGTCGGCAACAGCTGGCAGAGGGTCACGGTGCAGCTGAACCCGGGCGGCGAGTAACGACCCCGAAGAGTCCGGGGATCGAGAAGGACCGACTCGTGGAATAATCGAGCGGACCGGAGGGCCGGAGCCGGCGACGGTTCCGGCCCTCTGCCCGCCGGACCCGCGGTGGACAACCGCAGGGTCGCCACCGAGCGCAAAGGAGACAGAAATGGCGAACATCGTTCGGGCCGCGCTTCTTCAGGCCGCATGGACCGGTGACCGGGAGTCAATGGTCGAGAAGGGCGCCCACTACGCGTACGAGGCGGCCGACCGCGGCGCGCAGGTGATGTGCTTCCAGGAACTCTTCAACGGGCCCTACTTCTGCCAGGTCCAGGACGACGACCACAAAGACACGGCCGAGCCCGTACCCGACGGCCCCAGCACGCAGCGGATGACCGAAGTCGCCAGGGAAACGGGAATGGTGCTGATCGTTCCCCTCTACGAAAAGGAGGATGACGGCTTCCTCTACAACACCGCCGCGGTAATCGACGCTGATGGAACCTACCTCGGCAAGTACCGCAAGACCCACATTCCGCATGTGAACGGGTTCTGGGAGAAGTTCTACTTCCGGCCCGGCAACCTCGGCTACCCGGTGTTCGACACTGCGGTGGGCCGGATCGGCGTGTACATCTGCTACGACCGGCACTTTCCGGAAGGCTGGAGAGCGCTGGGCCTCGCCGGCGCCAAGATCGTGTTCAACCCGTCAGCCACCAGCCGGGGCCTGTCGATGTACCTGTGGAACCTGGAACAGCCCGCCTCAGCGGTGGCCAACGAGTACTTCGTCGGCGCCATCAACAGGGTCGGCAAGGAGCCATACGGGAACAACGACTTCTACGGCTCTTCCTACTTCGTGGACCCGAAAGGGCAACTGGTCGGCGAGGCAGGGTCGGACACCGAGGAGGAGCTCGTGATCAGAGACCTCGACATGGACATGATCGACCAGGTCCGCAAGATCTGGGCCTTCTACAGGGACCGACGCCCCGACGCCTACGACCCCTTGGTCGCCCCCTGACCGGCGGAAGCCTCCGACCGTACGGGGATTGGCGGATCGCGGTGTCTGGCTAATAACCGGGGGTCGGACGAAGGTAACACAGCGCGACCCTCTGGAGCGAGGATCCTCGCTTGTACCCTTCAGTCAATTGCCTCCCAGGATCGCGACGATGCCGGCCACCACCGCTACGATGCCAGCACCCTGCATCCACAGAGCCCTGTACATGTCCGCCCGGAGCCTCGACTCGGCGCCGGCGAGTTCGGCCTTGAGCGAATCACGCGTGACCAGCGGGCTCGTCGCCTCGCCGACTACCTCAACGACACTCTCGGCGGCTTTCTCCTCCATCCCGGCGTCGCGGAGCTTGCCAACGGCCGCCTGGGTGTCGAAAGTCGGCACGGTCACGAGAATTCCCTCCTCTACACCCTCGCAATATATCATAGTATATGATCGTATACATCATCAGGGACTGAAGTCACGGCCACCAAGTCGATCTGTCATCCAAGATGTCGGCACTTGTCTGCCTGGCCCGTCGCTTCGACCGCTCATCGACAGGTCGCCTGCGCTTGTCAGGAGGCGGGGCGTCACCCGCGGTCCTCGTCTATCGCTCCCGGCGTGTCGAGGGGAGCGTTGTACCGGATGGCGGAAGTGACGACAGCACGCTCCGGAGGCGTCATCCATCCCTTTGCGATGCGCCGCTCTAGCAGTGACGTGCCGCCCAAGCCTTCGCTTTTCCCGACCGGCCTACCTCTATCGGCAAAGCGGACCTGGTCGTCTCCGGCGGCCTTCCTCGTGTGCCCCGTAAGATGTGCCTTGAGTTTCCCAGTCCTTATATTCATGAAATCGTCACTATAGATTCTAGAATGTGACCAAGAAGCGACGGAGGCGGCTCAGCGTCCTAGATGAGACCCTTGACGTAGGGCATGAGCGTGGCGTGGAACCTGTACATAGCATCCGACAAGACTTCGTAGCCAGCTTCGCGCTCGTCTGCGGTCGAGCGCCAACCACAGGCTCCCTCGGGAACCCGGTAGATACGGCAAGAACGGACCTTAGAGCGTCCGCGGGTAGGTGGGGGAAATCCACCAGTTGAGGGGTTGTCTCGGGTTTGATACCGAGCGTAAACAACGAACCCCCAACTGGTGGAGGTGTAATTATGCGCGCGCTTGATCCCGAAGCGCTAAACGCGGTGTGGGTCGCTGTCGAGGCTTTGTTGCCCCCTCGTGAGGACAACCATCCCCTGGGCTGCCACAATCCCCGTATCTCTGACCGGATCTGTTTTCGGGACCTGCGATCCACAAGGCCTGAGCGCGGCGTTTCGGCAGTACTGTTGTGAAGATAGGAAGTTATCCTACGAGCTTCACCCGACATACGGAGGCGCCTGTGGGAATCCATGCCGACCTGCTGGAACGGCACCGGGCAGTGCTACCGCCCTGGGCCGGTCTGTACTATGACGAGCCCATCTCGCTGGTGGACGGCGAGGGTAGGCACGTAGTCGACGCCGAGGGCAACCGGTACCTCGACTTCTTCGGTGGGATCCTCGTCACCATCGCCGGCCATGGGGTCCCGCGCGTGATTGAGGCGATCAAGGCCCAGGCCGACCGCCTCCTGCACGCATCGACCCTATACCTGATGGAATCCCAGATCGAGCTGGCCGAGAAGGTGGCGGAGTTGTCCGGGATTCCCGACGCCAAGGTGTTTTTTGCCAACTCCGGTACCGAAGCCAACGACATGGCCCTGATGCTGGCCACCCAGTACCGCAAGTCGAACCAGATCCTGGCGATACGGGGCAGCTATCACGGTAAGTCCCATAGCGCCATCGCGGTGACCGGCAACGCGGCCTGGTCCGGGACCACCTTCAGCCCCTTCCAAGTGACTTACGTCCATGGTGGCTACAAGGTGCGATCCCCGTTCGGACACCTCCCCGACGACCAGTTCATCGCCAGGTGCGTCGACGACCTGCGCGACCTGCTGGACATCGCCACCGCGGGCGACGTGGCGGCGATGATCGCCGAACCCATCCAGGGAGTGGGGGGCTTCATCACCCCACCCGACGGCTTGTTCGGGGGGATGAAGGAAGTGCTGGATGAGCATGGGATCCTGTTCATCTCCGACGAGGTGCAGACCGGGTGGGGTCGCACCGGTGAGAACTTCTGGGGTTACGAGGCACACGGAATCGTCCCCGACCTCATGACCTTCGCCAAGGGCCTCGGCAACGGCATGGCGATCGGTGGTGTGGTAGGCCGTGCCGAGATAATCGACTGCTACCCGGCCAATGCCATATCAACGTTCGGGGGTAACCCGATGGCGACGTCGGCCGCTCTTGCCACCCTCGAGGTCCTGGTCGAGGAGGACCTGCAGTCCAACTCCCACAAGGTGGGCAACCAGCTGAGGAACGGACTCGAATACCTGGCCGAAGAAATGGAAGAAGTCACCGAAGTCAGGGGCAAGGGCCTGATGCTGGGGATGGAACTATCCGACCCGGTTACCGGCAGACCCGATCCGGCGCTGACCGCCGGGGTCATGGAAGAGGCCAAGGCCGAAGGGCTGCTCATCGGCAAGGGAGGCCTCTACGGGAACGTGTTGAGGATCGCCCCGCCGCTGTCGCTGACCGAAGCCGAGTGCGACGATGGTCTAGCCATGCTCGAGACCGCCATACGCAGGACGACCAGCTCCTGAACGGCGGCATAACCGACATCCGGAGGAGATTCATGGGAACCACACTGATCAAGAACGGTACCGTCGTGACCGCCACAGAGACCATGAAGGCCGACGTACTGCTCGATGGGCCGATGACGGTCGCCATCGTTGCGACAGCCAACGTGGACCTGGGGCTGGAGGCAGACCGCACCATCGACGCTTCAGGGAAGTTGGTGCTGCCGGGTGGCATCGACGTACACACCCACATGGAGTTGCCCTTCGGGGGCACGTTCGCCGCCGACACGTTCGAGACCGGCAGCCGGGCCGCTGCCTGGGGTGGCACGACGACCATCGTTGACTTCGCCGTCCAGACCAAGGGCGAGTCGGCAATGGACGGCTTCGAGAAGTGGATGGCCAAGGCCCAGGGCGAGTGCGCCATCGACTACGGATTCCACATGATCACCGGGGACGTAAACGAACAGACCCTCAAGGAGATGGACATGCTGGTGGACGAGGGAGTCACCTCGTTCAAGATGTTCATGGCCTACCCGGGGGTCTTCTACTCCGACGACGGCGAGATCGTCATGGCCATGCAGAAAGCCGCCGAGAACGGGTCGATGATCGCCATGCACGCCGAGAACGGCATCGCCATCGACGTGTTCGTCAACCAGGCCCTGCAAAGGGGCGAGACCGACCCCATCCACCACGGGATAGTGCGCAAGTCGGTCCTCGAAGGCGAAGCGACCCACCGCGCCATCCGTCTGGCGGAGGTGACCGGAGCCCCTGTCTACTTCGTGCATCTCTCGGCCCTCGAAGCACTAGAACAGGTGACGCTGGCGCGGGACGAGGGACGCAACGTGTTCGCCGAAACTTGTCCGCAGTACCTGCTCCTGGATCTCGAGGACCTCGGGAACGGCTTCGAGGGCGCCAAGTATGTCTGCTCACCGCCCCTGCGCGACCGGGCGGCGGGACACCAGGAACGTCTGTGGCGGGGTCTCAAGACAGATGACCTCCAAGTCGTGTCTACCGACCACTGCCCGTTCTGCATGGGCGACCATCACACGTTCGGCGTCCAGAAGCAGTTGGGGCGGGATAACTTCGCCGCCATACCGAACGGGATCCCCGGTGTCGAGAACCGGATGGAGTTGATCTTCGATGCCGGTGTTTCGGCCGGTCGCATAGGCGTGAACCGCTTCGTCGAGATCACCGCCACGGCACCGGCCAAGATGTTCGGCCTGTTCCCGAAGAAGGGCACCATCGCGCCCGGGAGCGACGCGGACATCGTGATAGTCGACCCAGACCGGTCTCACACCATCTCGGTGGATACCCACCACATGGATGTCGACTACTCGGCCTACGAGGGCAGGGAGATAACCGGCAAGGTGGAGACGGTCATCTCGAAGGGCCAGGTCATAGTTGCGGACGACACCTACCACGGGAGCAAGGGCGACGGGGAGTATCTGCGACGCGGCACCAGCATGCTGCTGCGCTGACCCCCTCTCGGCTTCCAGGCACCGCCCGGAATGGCAAGGTATAGCTACCGTATCGGCTCAACAAAACACCCTGAGAACGAGGTCAGAGGCGATGAAAACCATAACCCACTGGATCAACGGCAAGTCCTGGGAGGGCGAGCCGGAGCGGACCGGTCCGGTGTTCAACCCGGCTACCGGACGCCAGACGGCCGAGGTGGCTTTCGCCACCGCCGACGAGGTCGGCGAGGCGGTCGGCCAGGCTCGTAAGGCCTTCGAGGACTGGCGGTCGGTACCGCTCACGCGCCGCCAGAACATCATGTTCGCCTACCGGGAACTCATCACTCGACACCGGATGGACCTGGCCAGGGCCCTCACCGCCGAGCACGGCAAGACACTGGACGATGCCCTCGGCGAGGTGCAGAGAGGGCTTGAGATAGTCGAGTTCGCCTGCAACATCGCCCACCTGCTGAAAGGAGAGTTCTCGGAGCAGGTCAGCACGTCTGTCGACACGTACACCGTACGACAACCGCTGGGGGTGGCTGCCGGGATCACACCGTTCAACTTCCCCGCCATGGTTCCGATGTGGATGTTCCCGATCGCCATTTCCTGCGGCAACACTTTCGTGCTCAAGCCATCCGAGAAGGATCCGTCTCCCTCCTTGCTCAACGCCGAACTCCTAGCCGAAGCGGGTCTTCCCGACGGGGTGTTCAACGTGGTTCATGGCGACAAGGAGGCGGTCGACGCCATCCTCGCCCACCCCGACGTGGCAGCTGTCTCGTTCGTGGGCTCCACGCCGATCGCCCGCTACATCTACGAGCAGGGAACCCGCAACGGCAAGCGGGTGCAAGCACTCGGCGGAGCGAAGAACCACATGATCGTGCTGCCCGATGCCGACATGGACCTGGCGGCGGACGCGGCGGTGTCGGCCGGGTACGGATCGGCCGGGGAGAGGTGCATGGCCATCTCGGTGGTGGTCACGATAGGTGACGCCGCCGACCGGCTACTCCCCAAGGTTAGGGAGCGGATCGCCGATCTCGTGGTAGGCCCCGGGGACTCCGAGGGTGCCCAAATGGGCCCGCTGGTGACGGCCCAGCACCGGGACCGGGTAGCAGGCTACGTGGACGCCGGCGCGGCGGAAGGCGCCCACCTTCTCGAGGACGGCCGGGGCTTCGCCATCGAGGGAAACGAGGACGGGTTCTTCTTCGGACCCACGCTGTTCGACGGGGTGACCCCGGATATGTCGATCTACCGGGACGAGATCTTCGGGCCGGTCCTCTCGGTGGTACGGACCGACTCCTACCAGGAGGCTATCGACTTGATCAACATCAACCCGTACGGCAACGGAACCGCTGTTTTCACCAACGACGGCGGCGCGGCGCGCAAGTTCCAGGCAGAGATCGAAGTGGGCATGGTGGGGATCAACGTCCCTATTCCCGTTCCACTCTCGTTCTATTCGTTCGGGGGCTGGAAGGACTCGATCTTCGGGGATCACTCCATCTACGGCGCCGACGGGGTACATTTCTACACCCGGCCCAAGGTCGTGATAACCAGGTGGCCAGACCCCATCCATCGAGGAGTGGATCTCGGATTCCCCCAGCACCGGTAGGAAGGCAAGTAGCGACCCCGGGAGAAGGACAGTCAGCATGGACTTCGGCGTAGTACTGCAGACCGACCCGCCGGCATCGCGGGTGATAGAGCTTACCCGCGTGGCGGAGGCCAACGGGTTCACCCACGCTTGGACCTTCGACTCCCACATCCTCTGGCAGGAGCCGTTCGTGATCTACTCGCGCATGCTGGCCGAGACCGAGCGCATGGTCGTCGGTCCGATGGTCACCAATCCCGGTACCCGTGACTGGACGGTGCTGGCATCCCTGTTCGCCACCCTCAACGACATGTACGGGGACCGGACCATCTGCGGAATGGGACGGGGCGACTCGGCCCTCCGCTGCATCGGACGCAAGCCTCGCACCCTGGCCAAGATGGTCGAGTCGATGGAGATCATCAAGGGCCTAGTGGCCGGAGACGAGGTCGACTACGACGGCACCCCGCTCAGCATCCCGTGGGTCTCGGAGGGCTGGGACCTGCCCATGTGGGCGGCCGGATACGGACCCAAGGCCCTGGCCACGGTGGGCCGCTACGCCGACGGCTTCATCCTTCAACTGGCCGACCCGCAGATCCTGGAGTGGACCGTGGGTGCGGTGCGGTCCGCGGCCGTGGATGCAGGCCGCGACCCCGACGAGATAACCGTTTGCGTGGTGGCTCCAGCCTACGTGGGTGACAACATCGATCACCAGCGGGAACAACTTCGCTGGTTCGGCGGGATGGTCGGCAACCATGTCCATGACCTAGTCAAACGCTACGGTTCGGACAATCCGGAGATGGTGCCCGAGGTGCTGGCCGACTACATCGCGGCGCGGGAAGGCTACGACTACGCCCACCACGGGAAAGCCGGCAATCCTTCCACCGACTTCGTGCCGGACGCCATCGTGGACCGCTTCTGCGTACTGGGAACAGCCGAGGACCACATCGCCAAGCTGAGGCTCCTCCAGGACCTGGGAATGGACCACTTCGGCATCTATCTGATGCACGACGACCGGGAACGCACCCTGGAGGCCTACGGGGAAACGGTTATCCCCGCAATCGGTGGGTAGCCCGTTTCACTCGAATAGCGCGGATGCGTCCCACTCAGAACGCACCACAGTCACATAGTGATACAGGAGCGTCCGGCAAACATCTGGTTCGCTTGCTGCCGTGATCTCGGCCATTCTCCGGATCGCGGCCGCTGCCGCCTGGGAGACCTCCGCCTGCTGCGACCAGGTGCCCGCTTCATCCCAACCGGCCGGTAGTTGCCAACCGGTGGAGAGCCGGTACCGGTTTGGCCTGTCAGTTCCTTCGCGCGGGGACAGGCACCCGAGCTGGACTTCGGGCTCGGTAGCCTGCTCCAACGCCCTGACCACCAAGGTCGCGAGGCTCGAGTACTCACCCCAGGCCTGGGCTTCCAAGCCCTCCTTCACGGTGTTCGGTATTGAGAATCTGATCGTCGCCCGTGAGCCGGCGACAGACTCTGGCCTCGATCCTCGCTCTAGAGCCGATCCGTATTCCTCCTCGGTCACCTTGCGGGGTTCCCAAACGGTGGCGCCACCGGTGGTGTGCGACAGGTGAGTCATCGGTGAGTCGGGTAGGGCACCGTGCCAGTGGATCTCTCCCGGTGGCGCATGGACCAGATCACCGGTCGAGATCTCGACAGCGACGCCCTCGTCGTTCTGGACGAGTCCGGCACCGTCGGTGACGTACAGCACCTGGCCAGCCGGGTGGTGGTGCCAGTCGGTGCGGGCGCCCGGCGAGAAACTCACTGCCAGGATGTTGAGAACCTCGTCGTTCCTCACCGGCCCGAACAGCACGTCGCCCGTGAAGGTCTCGGGTGGGGCCTTCCCCCATTCGATGTCCGCCGGCTTCCAGAACTCCATCAGTACGCCTCCAAGTGGTCGCCAGGGACCACTCTAGGAGGGTGCTGAACAATGACGATTGCTCAGGCCTGCCACCCGCCGGCCCGGGCATTTTGCGGGCGGTTGGCAGGCCGCTGGTGGATTGCTCAGCACCCTCCTAGTGTCCTGTATCGGAAATTCGCTGGAGACAGCCTCCTCCGCCTGACACGCACCGGTTCCGGGGAGCCGAGACCGCGAAAACCGTCGAGGCG
>MKWU01003716.1_pt1 | contig 19506 bp, 21 predicted proteins | sample 809101 | NCBI WGS metagenome assembly MKWU01 (sample SAMN05860141, study PRJNA318959) | sponge metagenome | host: Aplysina aerophoba | place: Slovenia: Piran, Adriatic Sea, Gulf of Piran | collected 2013-05-07
AGGAACTGAGTGGTTCGCAGGTCCAGCAGATTGCCGACCTCAGAGACCGGCTGGCCTCGCTCAACAGCGCCCTCGAGGCGGCAGAAATCAAGGCCGCCGAGGACCTGGTGCAGATCACGTCGCTGGGCGAGAGACTCAATGCCGCGCTGGCCACCCGGGTCCAGGATCTCAGCCGTTACCGCAGCGACTTCCTTGCCCGCCTGCATGACCATCTCGGCAACCGGCAGGGCGTGAGGGTCGAGGGTGACCGGTTCGTCATCCAGTCAGGCGTCCTCTTTCCCAGCGGCAGCGCGGAGATTTCCGAAGAGGGCCGGGAGAACCTGCGCCAGATTGCCGATTTCATCCGTGAACTTGTCTCGGAGATTCCCGACGATGTGGACTGGATCCTCAGGGTGGACGGTCACACCGACTCGAAGCCGATCCAGACGATCCGGTTCCCGAGCAACTGGGAACTGTCGACGGCCCGCGCCACCTCCGTCGTCCGCTTCATGATCTCGCTCGGTGTGCCCGAACACCGCCTGATGGCCGCCGGTCTCGGCGAATTCCAGCCCCTTGCCGACGGTGAGGATGCCGACACCATGCAGCGCAACCGCCGGATCGAGTTCAAGCTGACCGACCGGTAGCGGCCCGGCCGGCGCCAGCGCGGGCTATTCTCCGAGGCGCCTCGTCACTCTCCCAGCTGCTGCAGAAGGCCTCGACGCCGGCCTCGATGGCGTCGTCCACGTGCGTGCGTTCCCAGGCGCGCATCAGATTCTTCTGGGCACGGATGGCTCGTGGCCCGGCATCGAGAATATCGCCTGCCCAGGTCTCCACGATATCCACCGGATCCTCGGCCACGGCCTCCACGAGACCGGCGGCGAGTGCTTCGCTCGCGGTCAGCGTGCGGCCGGTGAACAGCAGTTCCGCGGCCCGTCCCCAGCCCATCAGCCGCGGCAACAGGGCGGCCTCGATCACCGAGGGAATGCCGAGCCGCACCTCCGGCATGGCGAAGATCGAGCGTCCGGATGCGGCGCGCATGTCGCAACTCGCAGCAAGTTCGAGGGCTCCACCCAGACACGGACCGTCGATTCTCGCAATCACCGGAACCGGACAGTCCCTCACCGCCAGGCAGGCGGCGTGCAGGCAGCGGATGAACCGTTCTGCACTGGACCGGTCCAGTCGGCGGAGATCAACCAGATCGGCGCCAGCGGAGAACGCTCGGCCGGCGCCGGAGAGCACCACGCAGCGGAGTTCGCCGTCTCTGGCCAGGCTGTTCAGGACTTCGGTCAGATTTCCGAGGAGGGCGAGGGAGAGAGCGTTCAGCTTGTCCGGCCGGTCGAGGATAACCTCGACACGGCCGCGTGCATGACGCTGAAGATCGATGAAGCGGCTCACGTGTTTCTCCCTCAGGGCAATTCGGCGACAATGACGACCGGAGTGATTGTGCCACATGAGCAGGGGATGGATCGTCATGACAAGACTGGCACTCGTGACCGGAGCGTCACGGGGTATCGGCAGGGGTATCGCACGCGCGCTTGCCTCCGCCGGCTACCGGGTGGCGGCCAACTACCGGGCAAACGACGATGCCGCCCGCAGCCTGACGGAAGAACACGCCATCCCCGCCTACAAGTGGGATGTCGCCGACTACCAGGCTTCGAGAGAAGGCGTTGAGCGGGTGGTTGCCGATCACGGCGCCATCGACATCCTCGTCAACAATGCCGGCATCTCGCCGGACCGCTTCATGCACAAGATGGGCGATGATGTCTGGCGGCAGGTCATCGACACCAATCTCAATGGCTACTTCAATGTCACCCACCAGGTCATCGCGCCCATGCGCAAGGCCGGTTTCGGGCGTATCGTCAACATCGCTTCACTGTCGGCCTTTGCCCCGAACTATGGCGAAACCGCCTATGGAGCCGCCAAGGGTGCCATCATTTCCTTCACCAAGGCGCTGGCGAAGGAGAGCATCGCCCGGGGAATCACCGTCAACGCCGTGGCGCCTGGATACATCGACACGGACATGGTGCGTGTCGCTCCGCAGGAATGGCTGGACGATCTCGTCCGCGATCACATTCCGGCGGGACGCCTCGGGCGAGTCGAGGATGTGGCGCGCTGTGTTCTCTTCCTCGTCGCCGACGATGCGGACTTCATCACCGGCGCAACCGTGGACGTCAACGGCGGCCAGATCATGCGGTGACGTGCATCGACGCCAGGCGCTCCTCCATGATGGACGTGGCGTCAGCCATGATCCGCTCGACAAGTTCCTCCATGGAAGGGATATCGTTGATCAGCCCAAGGACCTGACCGGCGGACCAGATGCCGGATTCGAGATCGCCTTCGTCGAAGAGCCTGCGCCCTTCCGCGCCGGCGACGAGCGGCGCCAGTTCTCCGATGGTCACGCCGCCTGGTCTCGCCTCGAGTTCCGCCACCCTTTGCGTGACGGAGTTGCGGAAAAAGCGGGCCGTGTTGCGGAAACTGCGCAGAATGAGCTGGGTGTCGCGTTCCGTCGCCTCAACCGCGGCCTCCTTGACCCGGTCGTGAATGGCGGCTTCCCGGGTGACCATGAAGCGAGTGCCCATGTTGATGCCCTCCGCGCCCAGGGCCAACGCCGCTACCAGCCCGCGGCCATCGGCGAATCCGCCAGACGCAATGACCGGAATGGAGATCCTGTCGACCACCACCGGAATCAGCACGAGTCCGGGCACGTCATCCTCACCTGGATGTCCGGCGCATTCGAAACCGTCGATGGCGATGGCGTCGCAGCCGATCATCTGGGCCTTGACGGCATGGCGCAATGACGTGCACTTGTGGATGAGAAGAGCCCCGGCGGCCCTGATCCTTGGCACGAAGCGTTCCGGGTTGTTGCCTGCGGTCTCGATGATCGTGACGCCCGCCTCCAGGGCCGCATCGAGATACTCCTCGTAAGGCACAGGCTTCAGTGTTGGCAGGATCGTCAGGTTGACGCCGAATGGCTGGTCGGTGGCGTCGCGCAGACGAACGATTTCCCGTTGCAGCTCTTCGGGGTCGGGCTGGGTGAGCGCGGTCAGGAACCCCAGGACCCCGGCTTCACATACTGCGGCGACAAAGGGCGCACGGCCGACATGGGTCATGCCGCCGCAACACAGGGGGTGTCTGGAACCGAACAGTTCGGTAAAGCGTGTCTTCAACAATGGGGAATCCTCCACATATCGCGTTATCCTGGATCGGGCAGGGTCTCATCGAACTGCAACTGGGCGAGCCGCGCGTAGCGGCCGTCGGCCGCCACGAGGTCTCCATGGCTACCGCTTTCGACGATCCGTCCCTCGTGCAGCACGATGATCCGATCGGCCTTGAGGACCGTCGCCAGCCTGTGGGCGATGACCAGGGTTGTCCTCCCTGTCATCAGTGTCTTCAGGGCCTTCTGGACCTCCCGTTCACTTTCTGCATCGAGAGCGCTGGTCGCCTCGTCGAGCAGCAGCAGGGGCGCATCCTTCAGGATCGCCCGGGCAATGGCGATCCGTTGACGTTCGCCGACGGAAAGACGCGTTCCGCGTTCTCCGACAAAGGTGTCGTAGCCTTCCGCAAGACGGTCGATGAATCCGTCAGCAAACGCACTGCGGGCGGCGGCGCGGATATCACTCAAGGTCGCCCCGGGCCTGCCGTAGCGGATGTTTTCGGCAATCGAGGCGCCGAAGATCACTGGCTCCTGGGGCACAAGAGCGATGCGCTTCCTCAGGCTGGCGATGGGGGCTTCCCGGACGTCGACACCGTCCAGAACAACGGCGCCTTCCTGTGGATCATGGAACCGCAGGAGGAGACGAAAGAGAGTGCTTTTTCCGGAACCTGAATGCCCGACCAGCGCCACGGTCTCGCCACGTCCGACATTGAACGAGACACCGTTGATGGCGGGATCGTCGGGACGCGCGTCATAGCGGAAGACGACTTCGCGAACATTGACGATACCCTGCGGCGGCTCGGGCAGTGCCACGGGATTTGCTGACTCGCGTATGTCCGATCGCGCCTGGAGCAGTTCGCTCAGGCGTTCCGCGGCGCCGGCGGCTCTCTGGAGTTCGCCCCAGATTTCGCTCAAGACGCCGGCGGCGGCGGCCACGATCACCGCATAGAAGACGAATGACGCCAGGTCTCCACCACTGATGCGGCCGGCAAGGACATCATGGCCTCCCATCCACAGGACACCGGCAATACCGCCGAAAAGCAGCAGGATGACACTGGAAAAAAGGAAACTCCGGGCGGTGATGCGCCGTACCGCCGTTTGGAACGCCATCTCGACCGTGTCACCGAAACGTTGACGCTCGAAGAATTCGCGGACGAAGGCCTGAACGGTGGGAACGGCATTCAGTGTTTCATCGACCCGGTGGCCGACATCGGCAATATGGTCCTGCGACAGCCGTGACAGGCGGCGCACCCGGCGGCCGAACACCAGGACCGGCATCAGCACCACCGGCACCATGAGAACCACGATCGCAGTCAGCCTGGCGCTGGTCACCGCAAGCATGGCCGTGCCGCCGGCCAGCAGCAGGATGTTGCGCAGGGCCATGGACACCGACGATCCGACAACCGTCTGCAGGACCGAGGTATCCGTCACGAGCCTGGAATGCACCTCGCCGATGCGGGTCACCTCGAAGAAGGTTGGCGACATGGCGATCATCCGGTCGAAGACGTCCCGGCGCAGATCCGCCACCACCCGTTCGCCGATCCAGGAGACCAGCCATGATCGGGCAAAACTTGCGATGGCGAGGACAACGACAATGACCATGAGAACGACAAGGGCCTGATCGAGGATGCCTGCATCGGTCTCGGCCAGTCCCCGGTCGATCAGGACTCTCAGGCCGACACCGAGGCCCAGTACAGCCACCGCGGCGACGATGAGCGCCAGGACGGCGCCGGCCACCTGGATCTTGTAGGGAGCAAGGTAGGGAAGAAGGCGACGCAGTTCGCCCAGATCACGACGGCCCTCGCGTTCCGGTGACTCCATCCTGCTGCCAGGGCGCCTGGTCTTTGGACCTGATCTCGACACGCCCGCTGCTATATCAGCGGTCAACCGGGCCAACAAGTGAACCGGTCAGGAGCGCACCGATGATCCGGGGCGCTGCGTCGTCTCCCAGTCCTTCTCGACAGGAATCTCGACGGGAGCCGGAGGCTCGCTGATCCCCCGGATCATGTCGGACACCTTTTCGGCAATCATGATGGTCGGGGCGTTGGTGTTGCCGCTGGTGATCCGGGGCATGACGGAAGCGTCGGCCACGCGCAGGCGATCGATACCGCGCACGCGGCACCGCGAATCCAGCACCGTGTCCTCTCCCATGCGGCATGTGCCACAGACATGGAAGTTGGTGGTGGCGGTGTCGCGTATGAAGGCATCGATGCCCTCCCCGCTCACCACGTCGTCACCGGGCAACAGCTCCGGCCCTCGCAGTCCGTCGAAGGCCGGCTGGCGAAACACCTCGCGCGCGAGACAGACCGCGCGGCGCATGTCACGCCAGTCTTGTGTGGTGGAGAGGTAGTTGAAGTTGATCCGGGGCGGCTGGAAGGGGTCGGGCGACTGCAACGCGATCCGCCCGCGGCTGGTCGGTCTGAGCGGTCCCATGTGAACGGAAAACGCGTGGGGAACGGGTGCGACCTCCCGGTTCTCGAGAAAGGCCGCCGGCATGAAGTCGATCTGCAGATCAGGTTGCCGCACTCCGGGACGGCTGCGTATGAAGGCCACGGCCTCTCCCTGGGTGCGGGCGGCAATGCCGGTTCGCGTCAGCAACCACCGTGCGCCCGTCAGCCAGCGCCGCGGGGGGCGGGCGTGGGGTTGCAGGCTCACCGGCCTGAGGCAGAGCCACTGCATGTAAAGACACAGGTGATCCATCAGGTTGGCTCCGACATCCGGATGGTCGACGACCACATCGATGCCATGACGGGCGAGTTCATCGGCCGGACCGATGCCCGACAGCATGAGGAGGTGCGGAGTGTTGATGGCGCCGCAGGCGAGCACGATCTCGCGTCGTGCCCGGACCTCCCGCTCGCGCCCGTCCTTGCGATACCGCACGGCCACTGCCCGGCGGCCGTCGAGCACCACCTCGAGGGCCCGGGCGCCTGTCCTCACCTGGAGGTTGCGCCGACCGGCCGCGGCACTGAGGTACGTGCGTGCCGTGCTTGACCTGCGGCCTTTCCAGACCGTGCTGTCACAGGGGCCGAATCCCTCCTGCGTGCGGCCGTTGACGTCCGGGTTGAACCGGTAGCCCGCCTGGGTACCGGCCTCCACGAAGCTCTCGAAGAGAGGAGAATCACGGCCGGCAGACTGCACGCGAAGCGGTCCGCTGTCGCCCCGGTAGGTGTCCGCTCCCCTGTCGTAGGTCTCCATGCGGCGGAAGTACGGCAGCACATCCGGGTAGGCCCAGCCACAGGCTCCCATGGCGGCCCAGGTGTCGTAGTCGAGGGCGTGGCCACGAATGTACATCATGGCGTTGATTGACGATGAACCACCGAGAACCTTGCCGCGGTGCTGCCACATGCGGCGGTGGCCAAGGTGTGGTTCCGGTTCACTGAAGTAGGTCCACCGCACGTCTTCGGCATTGAGAATGTCCATGAAACCCGCAGGAATCGGCATGTAGAAGTGCCGGTCACGGCCCCCCGCCTCGAGCAGCAGGACCGTTGTCCGGCCATCCTCGCTCAGCCGGTTGGCGAGGACGCATCCCGCCGAGCCGGCACCGACAACAATGAAGTCGAAGGTCTCCTGCATGAACCTCTCCGCTTTCGGACAGCCAGAATAGGTCCGGCAACCGTCTCGGGCCAACACGGGGATCCGGCCTTGCGCGTCAGGGGGCGGTTGCCTATAAACCGGTGCTGCACTACAGGGGTTGGCCATGAAGGACGGTATTCATCCTGACTACCACGACATCAGGATCGTCATGACCGACGGTACGGAATTCGTGACCCGCTCCACGTGGGGCAGCGAAGGCGACACCATGACGCTGGAGATTGACCCGCTTTCCCATCCTGCCTGGACCGGAGGAAGCCAGCGTCTCGTCGATACCGGCGGACAGGTGGCACGGTTTTCCAAGCGGTTCGGACATCTCAAGCTGGGCTGAGCGGAGAGGGACCGCCAGGCAGGCTCTCCATGTCACGACCCGTCATCATCACGTGCGCGGTCACCGGTGGCGGCGACACCGTTTCCAGAAGCGACAAGGTTCCCGTCACGCCGGAACAGATTGCCACGGCCGCCATTGATGCCGGCAAGGCCGGCGCGGCAATCTGCCATGTGCATGTCCGCGATCCCGAAACCGGCGCACCGTCGATGAGGCAGGATCTCTACGCCGAAGTCGCCGGCCGCGTCCGCGATTCCGACAGCACGATTGTCATCAACCTGACGACCGGTCCGGGGGCCGGGTTCATGCCATCGGCTGACGATCCTTCACGCACCGCGGCGCCGGGGTCGTTCCGCACACCCGCGGAACGGGTCCGCCACGTGGAAGAACTGTTGCCGGAGGTGTGCAGCCTCGACGTGGCAACGATGAACTTTGGCGAACGCGCCTTCGTCAATGTCCCGGAACACTTGCAGGTCATGGCCCGGCGCATCCGCGCTGCCGGCGTCAAACCTGAACTCGAGGTGTTCGACGCCGGTCACCTCCGGCTCGCCAGGCGCATGGTCGACGACGGCCTCATCGATTCCCCGCCCATGTTCCAGCTGTGCATGGGCATTCCCTGGGGAGCGCCGGCCGCCGCCGAAACCGTGACCTATCTTCGCTCGATGCTGCCCGGCGGCGCCCTGTGGGCCGGGTTCGGAATATCGCGGCTGCAGATGCCCATGGTGGCGGAAGTCGTGAACCAGGGTGGTCACGTCCGGGTCGGTCTGGAGGACAACCTCTATCTGGAACGGGGTGTTCTGGCGACCAATGCCGAACTCGTCGAGAAGGCGGCCGGCATCATCTCCATGCTCGGCTGCCGCGTCGCAACGTCCGATGAGGCACGATCCATGCTCGGCCTCAGGGGCACCCAGTGATCAGCTGCGATCTTGCCGGTACGCGCAGTCTCGTCACCGGCGCCGCCTCCGGCATCGGTCTGGCGACCGCAACGCTTTTTGCCCGTTGCGGTTCCCGGGTGGCACTCAACGATCTTCCCGTCAACCCGCATCTCGCCAGGGAGGTGGCACGCCTGCGGGACGCAGGACTGGATGTCATCGCCGCGCCCGGTGATGTCGGGGATGAGCGCGACTGCGAGGCCATGGTTTCGCGTGCCATCGATGAACTCGGCGGTCTCGACCATCTCGTCAACAACGCCGGCACGCCGGCAACGTCGAGTCCGGTACCACCCCGGGATCTCGATGCCATCGACGAGGACATGTGGCTGAAGGTGCTGTCGGTCAATCTCGTCGGTCCCTACCGGTGCGCCCGCGCCGCTGCCGCAGCACTGCGACACGGTGGCGGCGCGATCGTCAACACCTGTTCGGTGGCCGGCCTCACGGGAACGGGATCATCGACGGCCTATGCCGCGTCGAAGGCCGGCCTCATCAACCTGACGCAGGCCCTGGCCAAGGCTCTGGCGCCGGAGGTGCGGGTCAATGCCGTCGCCCCCGGCGTGGTGGACAGTCCCTGGGAATGCCGCTGGTCCGAAGAGGGCAACCAGAAACGCCTCGCGAATGTCCCGCTGAATCGAGCCGGGGAACCCGATGACTTCGCGGAGAGTATTCTTTTTCTCGCCCGCGCTTCGTACATCACCGGCCACACACTCGTGGTTGATGGTGGCATGACCGCCTGAACCGCGAGGTCCTCCGGCGCGTGATCGCGCCTGAACGGGCTACAGGTCGAGGGTCAGTACCGGCGAACGGGCGCGACTGCAGCACACCATGATGAACTCGCCGCGCGCCTTTTCCTCGTCGTCAAGCACGAAATCCCGGTGATCGGGCTCTCCGTCGAGCAGCACCGTGGCACAGGTGCCGCAGATTCCTTCCTCGCACATGGTTTCGACCTCAAGGCCGTTGGCGCGCAGCACCTCGACGATGGTGCGGTCCTCTGGCACGTCGAGCACCGCGCCGGTGCTGGCGATCTTCACCTTGAAGGCCGCGTTCTCGCCATGCTCGACGGATTCGTCGACGGAGAAGTACTCGAAGTGAACGGTGTGGCGTGGCCAGTGGGCCAGGGCCATCTCACAGGCCTGCATGAACCCTGCCGGACCGCAATAGTAGACATGCGTTTCCGGGCGCACCTCCCTGAGAAGACCGGCGATATCAAGACCGTCGGCCGGATTGCCATTGTCGTGGTGGAAGATCACGCGATCGGCAAAATCCGACTGTGCGATGTCGGTCCGGAAGGCCGTGCGTTCCGGTGAACGCGTGCAGTAGTGCATCTCGAAGGAGGCACCACGCGCCGCGAGATCACGGACCATGGCCATCATCGGCGTCACACCGATGCCGCCGGCCAGCAGGATGTGATGGCGTGCATCGGCCGCCAGGGGAAAATTGTTGCGCGGACCATGGATCGTAAGGCGATCCCCCGGGCCAACGCGATCGTGCATGCAGACGGATCCGCCCCGGCTCTCCGGCTCACGCAGGACTCCAACGACATAGCGGTCCACATCCCGCGGATCGCTCGAGATCGAGTACTGCCGGACAAGACCGTTGGGCAGCTCGATGTCGACATGGGCCCCGGCCGTGAACATCGGCAGAAGACGGCCCTCAGGGTCAACGAGCTCGAAGGAGCGGATGTCAACCGCCTCGTCGATGACCCTGTTCACTTTCAGGGTCAGTACGGCACCACTCATCGGGATTGTCTCCGTTCCTCAAGCGGGCTGGCACTACTATCACAGTGCCGGCCTCACATGCCATGGCATCGTGCGGCCCATCCGCCGATGGCAGGGAGGTCTTCAGGCAGCCAGGCGACTGGCGTACTGGGGATAGAACCTCTTCGGATTCACCGGTGCCGTCACGGAACACTGCTTGACGGCCGCGACTGCATGGACCCAGTTCAGCGGTGCCCGGCAGAACCGGTACTCCTCGAGGGCGGCCTGCTGGATCTTGTAACCGTGCATTTCGGAGGCGTCCTCGCGGCACGCCAGGCGCGTCGCAAGGGTGAAAAGCTCACCAGTATCGTACCCTGCCTGGACAAAGGCGCGAGCGAGATCCACGACGTCCCGGACCGCATCCTGGGCCACCAGCTCATTGATCGGAACCTCGAGCCTCGTTACATCGTAGCCTTCGATCGCGAGGATCGTCTCCTCGATCCGGTCCAGCAGGACATTCGCTGGTTCAATGACGGCAGGCTCCTTGCCCTGCCAGTCCCAGGTCAGGGTGGAGTCGAGATAGCGGATCTCGTAACTCCACGCCCATCCGAGAAGCGCCAGGCATTTCGAACGGAACGAGACTTGCGGAAAGCCGATCACGTAACGTCGAGCGGAGATACCGGTGTGAATGTGGACGTCGAAGGGATTGGCGGTGTGCGAACGCAGGAAAATCCGGGCCCCGCCAACGGAGAGCGCCTCGCAGGTTCCCTCAAGCGACAAACCACCCCCCATGGCCTCGGCGACCATTCCGGGCAGCTCGGCAATCGACGCGACAGCGCCCACCCTGTCAGCGAACTCTCCGATCGCCGCCGTCTCGGACGGGCCGGTCTTCAGGGGCACGGTATCCGGTGTGAGGCCGAAGGTGTCCATCAGCGCATCGAGTTCACCGAGCCGGTGGTGAAAGGCAATGCCGTCATCGATCGCCTGCTGGTCGAACTCCCCGAAGCCGGAGAATGGAGCATGGCGCGCCAGGTATCTGACCACCGGACGCAGCAGCACCGGTCCCCATTGCCAGCCGATCCGGTCGAGGGCGCGCATGGCGTAGACGAGATAGAGAAAATAGTGGTCGTCAAGCACGTTGCGCTCGAGGGCCACCGGCAGCAGGCAATCGAGAATCCGGCCAGGCGACACGGTCTCGCAAGCAAGCGTCAGCGCCCGCTCGGCGAGGCGTTGCTCATGAACCCGGACGGAGTCCGCGAGCCGTTCGAGTATTCTCTCCTGGCTGACGTTGCGATTGAGATCGTCGAAGCGCACCATGGCTGTCGGCCCCATCGACGGCAGGTGAATGTGCTTGCAGGCCAGCGCCACGCTCTGGATGGCGGGCAGCTGGCTGTCCTCGCCGTCGAGCCGATCCATCATCGACAGCACGGCGTGAATGCCGGCCACGGGATGGATCGGTCCGCCATGGTGTCCGGCTGGAAGTTCGCTCGACCGCGACACCGCAAGGGCCGCAGCGACCACGAGATCACGCGCGTCCTCGCCCGCCTCAAGGCGGTCGAGCGCCCTCACCACGATGTCGCCGGGACGGGTCTCCTCGATGAAGCGCACACGTTCCTCGACGTCGGGGTCAAAGCTGACGAGGTGTACCATGGGGTATCCTCCCGACTGCTGGACCAAGCGGCGGCGCATTATGGACCGGAGTGCCAGCGATGTTGATCTCTTTTTTTGTAGTCCGCCAGGCGTTGACGCCGGACCGCGACCGGTGCCATGACACGTGGCGGGAGTGACGCGAAAGGAGCGAGGCCAAGGTGACTCACCCCATGACACCAGAGGGCTTTGAACGCCTGTCCCTTGAGTTGAAACGCCTCAAGAACAGCGAGCGCCATGCCATCTCCCGGGCAATCGAGGCGGCGCGCGAACACGGTGATCTCAAGGAGAACGCCGAGTATCACGCGGCCAAGGACCGTCAGGGCTTCGTGGAGGCGCGCATCAGGCAACTTGAAGGCGTCCTCGGCGAGGCGCAGATCATCAACACGGACCGCCAACCCCGGGACAGGATCGCCTTCGGGGCCCGTGTCACGGTGGTCGACCTCGATACGGGGGAAGAGGCGACATACCGCATCGTCGGCGAACATGAGGCCGACACCGACAAGGGGCTGATCTCCATCAGGAGCCCGATCGCACGTGCCCTCATGGGACGGGAATCGGGGGACGACATCTCCTTTGCGACACCCAAGGGACAACGGGAAATCGAGATCACGGCCGTCGACTACTGACCGCGTCACCACACCGGTTCAGGAAGAGCGGTCGCGGGAGCCCGACTTGGCGACGTAGGCGATGTCGCTGTGTTCCTGACAGTAGGGCTTGCCCGGGACCACGGACTTGCCGCAGAAATGGAAGTCCTCCTCGTCGGGATTGCCGAACGGCCAGCGGCACAGATGGGCCGTCAATTCGATGATGTCGGTGATGCGCTGCTCTTCTTTCGGGGTGGTCCCGATCACCGGCTTTCTCTTCTGGCCTGCCCTGACGATCGGCGATGGCCGCGCCGGAAGCTTGAGGCGGCGCGACTTTCCGATCACCGCGTTCTTGGAAACGCCAAGCTCTTTACCGATGGCCGATGCGCTGGTGCCCTTGGCCCACAACTCCTCCAGCCGGCGGATCATCTCGTCGGTCCAGACCATCGCCTCGCTCCACGACATCCTGACATGTAACGACGCCATCAATAGGTCAGGTCGCCCCTGCGGTCCACACCAGAATGTCGAGCCGCAAGCAGGCCGGTGGCCCCGGCCCTCACCGCAGCGGACGAATGTGTCGTGGAAACGCACGTGCAACGGCGACTGGCCTCGATGCCTTCCGCGAGACCCCAGCGAAGTGCCCGAGGACCGGACATCGTCTTGTTCCAGGTCTGCCGGGACCACGAATGACATGCCATGAGGCATGGCTGGTTCATCGACAGATGCGAGGAGAGACGCATACACTCTCCTGGTCCGGCCACGCGTGACGGTGGGCCCGGATTGGGCCGGATGATCCGAAGTCACCACGGGTATCGAACGCAAGGGGGCGACGGGAATGTATGGTGGAGCCGCCGTTGTCGAGGCACTACGTGTCGCCGGCGTATCGCATGTTTTCGGCCTCCTCGGTTCAACAACGATGGAGGTGTATGACGCGCTCTATGACGTGCAGGACGACATCACCTACGTCGGCGTCCGGCACGAGGCATCCGGCGTCCACATGGCCGATGGATTCGGCAGGGTGAAGGGAACACCCGGTGTGTTCCTGGCTGGCCAGGCCGGCCCCGGCTCCGTCAACATGGTCACCGGCCTCGCGCAGGCAAAGCTGGCCTACTCGCCGGTTGTCGCGATCACCGGACTGGTGACCTCAAGTCACTTTCATCGCGACACGATGCAGGAAGTCGACCAGCACAACCTGTTCTCACCGCTGGTCAAGCGCACCATCACCGTCATGAACCCTGACCGGGTCGGCACGGCGATCACGGAAGCATTGCAGACAGCGAATTCCGGACAGCGCGGACCGGTGGTGGTCAACATTCCCCGCGATCTGTTCTCCGCCCAGACGGAGGCCCGGATCAGGGCGCCGGACTACAACGCGGGATCGCCGGCAGGGACCATCAATCCGTCCGCGATCACACGTGCCTGCGATGTGCTCAGATCCGCCCGTTCGCCGGTCATTCTCGCCGGTGGCGGGGTCAAGTGGGGACACGGCGCCAACGCGATCTGCCACCTGTCAGACCGCTGCCGGATCCCGGTCGTTGCGTCAGCCGGTCACCCGGATGTCGTACCCGGTCATCACCCGCTCTATGCTGGACAGGTAGGGCCACGAGGCAATGAAGTGGCAAGTTCGGCAGCCCGGAACGCCGATGTCATCCTGGCGCTTGGAACCCGGCTTTCCTTCAACACGACTTTCTTTGCCTACAACGACATCAATGCGGATGCGAAGATCATCCAAGTCGACATCGACCCCTCGGCCCTTGCCAGGCACTTTCCCGTCGAGATCGGAATGCTCGGCGACGCGGGCTCCACCGCCTCTGCGATGACCGTAGCCATGGCTGGCTTCGAGATACCCTGGAACGACTGGACAGACGGGATCCGCAAGCAGATCGGGGAACTGTGGCGAAGCAGAGAGGAAGCGGGCAACGACACGTCCTTGCCACTCAAGCCCGACCGCCTCTTCGCAGAGTTGCGCCAGGCTGCGCCCGACGATGCCCTTTACACGCTTGATGCAGGCACACTCTGCCTCCAGATCACGGACAAGCTCAGATACAACGGCGGCAGCCCCAGCATGCTGACCACGCTGGATTACGGCCTTGTCGGATTTTCGTTCCCCTGTGGCCTGGGCGCCAAGTGTGCGAGCCCCGGGCGTCCGGTGATCTCCCTGCACGGAGACGGCGGCTTCGGCATGGTCCTGGGGGAGTTCTCGACTGCGGTCCAGTCCGGGATCAGGACCATCACCGTGGTCATGGACAACGGTTGCTGGGGCGCGGAGAAAGCCTATCAGCGCAGCTACTATCAGGGACGCTACATCGGTTGCGACACGCTTAACCCGCGCTATGACGAGTTCGCCAGGCTCTATGGCGCAACCGGTTTCTATTGCGAGGAACCTGGAAGTGTCGCCGATGCCATGAGCGAGGCCCTGCATGCCGACACGCCGGTCATCATTCACGTCAAGGTGGACCCCGACATCATGACGCTGTTCCGACGGGACTCCTTCGCCCACCGCCTTCAACGGTGAACTGGTCCAGTGCCCGCGCAGACGCGACACACGACACCCAACGGGACGCCGGTCTGGACAAGCGGCCGTGGCCCCACGGTCGTCCTGGCGCACGGCGTCCTGATGGATCACCGGATGTGGGCCTCCCAGGTCGAGGCACTGTCGGAGCACTACCGTGTCTGCTGCTTCGACATGTGGGGGCACGGTCAAGCACCGGATCCTCCCGGCCGGCGGACGCTTGAGGACTTCGTCACCCAGGTACACGACGTGGTCACCACGGTCCGCGGCGACGGCCAGCCCGTTCTTGGCGGGTTTTCCATGGGGGGGCTGATTGCCCAGGCCTATGCGATCGGGCATCACACCGAATTGTGCGGCCTGATGCTGCTGAACACCGTCTACGATCGCACGCCGCAACAGGCGGCACGCGTGAGACATCGCTACGAGAAGAATTGTGCCATCGGGGCCGAAAACGCCGTCGAATCGGCTCGCGAGCGCTGGTTCAGGGCGGCGGATCGTGCCGAGCGGCCTGCAATTGTCGAGGAGATCCTGGGTTGGATCCTCGACGGCGACTTCACGGCAAAGTGCAAGGCCCATCGCGTCTTTGCCTCCACCGGACCGGAGATCGCGGGACGACTTGACGCCATTTCCTGCCCCGCGCTCATCATGACCGGCGAGGACGACGACGGCTCGACGCCGGAGATGGCCCGCAGGATGGCGGCCGAAATCCCCGACTCCACAACCGACATCGTGCCCGGGCAACATCACATGATGCCGGTTCTCGATGCCAGACGAGCCAATGCAGCGATTCTCGAATTTCTGGGCAGAGTGTTCGGGCCCCTGGCAGAGCGGACCCGGCAGGAGCAGCATCCGTGATCACCGAAATCGTCACCTTGCGCCTGCCAGGCATCCTGGCGCGCGAGGACATCCTGGAACGATTCGACGCCTCCGCCCGGGTCTGGGCCGACAACCCGGACCTGATCAGGAAGAACTACCTTCTCGACATCGAGAGCGGCATTGTCGGTGGCGTCTATCTCTGGAAGACCAGAAAGGCAGCGGAGAAGTGGCACGGTCCGGCGTTTCGTGAACAGGCGCGGGAGGTTTACGGCGCCGAGCCGGACATTCAATTCTTCGATACGCCCATTGTCGTCGACAACGTGACAGGTGCTGTGGTGAGAAACTGAACCGGCGGGTCCCAACTCGGGTTGCAAACACCTGCCATTGCGGCCTGGTGCGCCTTTGGCACCTTCTCGAGTCCGATTTCTCTCAGGACCAGCGCGCCGACCTTCGGCACGCCTGAGGGAATTCAGATCCAGATGTGCGCCGCCGCCCTCACCCGACGGCTGGGCGGGCCATTTCACTCCGTCGGAGCACTGAAGGTGCCGGACGCCCAGGCCGCCTGCGAGAGCGCGACTCAGCTGCTCGGCGCGTTCATGGCGGGCGTGCACTTCATCATTCATGGCACGGGCTGTCTCGAAGGCCCGCTGACGATGGGGTGCGAGAAGACGCTGATGGACGCCGACCGCTGCGCGGCGTTGCAGAAGTTCGCGGCCGGAGTCGACCTCTCGCCCGCAGCGCAGGCCCTCGATGCGATCAGGGAGGTCGGACCCAGTCACCACTTCCTTGGCAGCGCGCATTCCCTGCGCCATTTCGAGACGGCCAACTTTCTTTCCGATACCTCCGACACCGCCACGTTCGAGCAGTGGACGGCAGACGGCTCACGCTGGCCGCACCAACGTCTCAATGTCCGGTTCAGGGAGATGCTGGCGCAATACGAGCCGCCCCCAATGGACGAGGCGGTGCGCGAAGGGATCGATGACTTCGTCGCCCGGCTCGAAAGGCTGGCTGATGCGCCGGCTTGCCGGGAAGCGGGCCCCGTTCAGGGACCGCATCCACCCCGCAAATGGTGCCATGCCCGGGGCGGACCGGAGTTGCTCTGACACCATGCTCCGTCTGAGGAAACCGCAGGTCGGCTCGCTCCAGGGCTGGCTGGTCTGAAGGCCAAGGCATTGATGTCGAACCAGCGGACTGCCCAGGTTGTCATCATCGGCGGAGGCGTGGCCGGCCTGTCGATCGCCTGCCATCTCGCAAGGCTTGGCATCGACGACGTTCTTCTCGTCGAGCGCAACCGGCTGGCCAGCGGTACGTCCTGGCATGCGGCGGGCATCATCGGGCCATTGAGAGCCAGCATGAATCTCACGCGCCTTGCCGCCTTTGCCTGTGAACTGCTGCCACGTATGAAGGAGGAAACGGGCCAGGACACCGGCTTTCTTTCCAGCGGCGAGACCATTCGCTGCAAGAGCGTGGTCAACTGTGCGGGCGTCTGGGCGCGCGAGGTCGGGCGCATGGCCGGAGTTCCCGTGCCGGTGCAGCCCGTAGAACACATGTATCTAGTCACCGATTCGAGACCTCGACAACGGCATCTACGTCAAGGGCCACACGGGAAAGGTGGTTCCGGGTGGATTCGAACCCTGCCCCAAGGTGTGGGATGCCACCGGACATGATGGTGATCGTGCATTTCTCGAGTTGCCCGAGGACAGGGACCAGTTTGAGCCCTTCATGGAGGCGGGCCTGTACCGCATGCCCTGTCTCGCCGACGCCAGCATTCAGCACTTCATGAACGGGCCTGAGAGCTTCACCCCCGACACCAGGCAACTCATGGGAGAGTCGCCCTGCCTTCGTGGCTTCTACGTCGCGGCGGGCATGAACTCCATTGGCATGATGTCGTCGGCGGGAGTGGGCAAGACAATGGCTGAGTGGACCGATGCGGGCGAGCCTCCGATGGATCTCTGGGAGGTCGATATCGCCCGGTCCGACCGGAGCGCCGCAACGACGCCGTTTCTCGCTCAGCGCATGGACGAAACCGTCGCCAACCAGCTTGCCATGCATTGGCCGTTGCGCCAGATGGCAACGGCACGAGGCTTCCGCCGCTCCGTCCTGCACGACCACCACGAGCGAGCCAGCGCCTTCCACGGCGAGGCCGCCGGGTGGGAGCGGTCCCTCTGGTTGGCCGCCACGTGGGATGAATGTTCATTCCGCTGCAGCTATGGTTCGCAGTGCTGGTGGCCGGCTGCCGCCAGGGAGGGTGCAGAGATTCGTGACCGGGTCGCGCTCCTCGACCTGTCTCCCTTCACAAGGATCGACCTTTCCGGACGTGACTGCCCTGTTCTGATGCAGCAGCTCTGAGCCAACGGCGTCGACGTCGTCGAGGGCAAGGTTGTCTACAGGCCGATGCTGAATCGCCACGGCGGAATCGAAGCCGACGTCACGGTCACGCGTGAAGGCGAGACAAGCTTTCGCATGGTGAGCGGCGCGGCGGCACGCCAGAAGGATCTCGCCTGGATCGAACGGCAACGGGCCAGGCTGGAGCTCGATGTCATGATCAGCGACGCAACCACGACCGAGTGTGTCCTCGGACTCGTGGGACCCCTCTCCAGTGACCTGCTGTCACGAGTGACGGATGCCGATCTGTCATCGGAGACGTTTCCCTTTGCAACGATGCCACACATCACCCCGGGGATGACGCCGGTACGCGCCACCCGAATCAGCTTTGGCGGCGATCTGGGCTGGGAATTCGGTGTTCCGATCGAGTACGCCGGTCACGTCTACGAGACCCTCGTCGAGACCGACGTCAGCCATGATCTCTCACCGGCGGGAATGCTGGTCCTCGACAGTTGCCGGATCGAAAAGGGCTTCCGTCACTGGGGGCACGAACTGGGACCGGACTCCACGCCCCTTGACCCCGGTCTTTCGTTTGCCGTCGCCTGGGACAAGCCGGGTGGATTTCTTGGTCACGAAGCGCTGCAGAGGCGGCGAGAGGCGGGTGTGGAACGCCACCTCCTGATGTTCGCTGTCGAGGATGCCGAGCCCCTGCTGCTCCATGATGAACCCATTTGCCGTGACGGTGTTCTCGTTAGTCAAACGACATCGGGCTGCCGCGGATTTCGAACCGGGCTTTCACTCAGCATGGGATATGTCGCCTGCCCGCAGGGCGCCCCGGTCCAGACGTTGCTCGACGGGTCCTACGAGATCGGACTGGGTCAAAGGAGACTCCCGATGTGCTCCCTGAGACAGGCAGCCTGCGATCCTCGGGGCACACGCATGCGCGGGTAGCGCTGAGGTCTCCCACCTGATCAACCATGTTCGTCATTCGCAGTGGCGTCCTGGCGGTGATGTTGCGCCTCAGGAGACCTGCAGGTCATGGAAAACCCTCTCCGGTGCATCGGCCAGCAACACATGAAACTGTTCTGCCGCAACGCCGGGCTCGGCAGACGCCACCTGCGCAACTTTCGAATGATACCGCAAAGGCCCACGGGGGGCTGGCCCCTGCTCCTGGCAGGCTGTTCGACCATCACGAGCCGAGACCGCGCGCGCCTTGCCCACCTGTCCGACGCACACCCGGTCGAGTCCGAGACGGTCGGACATCTCATCGTCTGCGCCCTGGTATACGGGAGGGAACCACCAGCCCGAGAGATTCGGGACAGCGAACCGCCCGGCCAGCCATCCTGTCCGGGACAGACTTCACGACAGGACCCGGGTGGTCGCGGCGAACGGCGAGGAGAAGGAGACGATGGCGTGAACATGCTTTCGACGCGACACCCGAACCGGAGATCCAGCGCTGGTTCCTTGTTTAACATCGGCGCCAAGAACGTCGAGGAACCAGGGAAGTTGTTTGCAACCGCCTTGTGCGTTACATGTAACGCGCAAGGATCTGACAGGAGTGACACCATGTCCCCCGCATCCACCAGCGCGCAACGCGTGGAGAAGCACCGAGCCGCACTCAGGGCTCAAGGCCTGCGGCCGATCCAGATATGGGTGCCCGATACCCGCGCCCCGGGCTTTGCCGAGGAGTGCGCCCGCCAGGCAGCGATCGTCAACGAAGCCAACCGCGCCGATCCTGAACTCGGGCAATTCATGGACAGCGCCGCAGCCGACCTCGCCGAAAATCTCGACGCCCTCGAAGCCGGACGCCGCGAGTGAGGCGTGGCGACCTCGTCACCGTCGCCCTGCAGGGCGAACACGGTAAACCGCGTCCCGCTCTGGTTATCCAATCAGACCTTTTCGCCCAGATGACGTCCTCAGTTGCTGTCGCACTACTAA
>MKWU01003717.1_pt1 | contig 19503 bp, 16 predicted proteins | sample 809101 | NCBI WGS metagenome assembly MKWU01 (sample SAMN05860141, study PRJNA318959) | sponge metagenome | host: Aplysina aerophoba | place: Slovenia: Piran, Adriatic Sea, Gulf of Piran | collected 2013-05-07
AGGCTGCGCCTCCTCGATGATGCCGGTACCGCGGGCGGGCAGCAGCTGCGTGACACCGGACATTCCTACCGCGTCCGGAAACACAATGAGCCCGCCGCCGGCGTTGACATACGCGGCGAGCGCACCTCGGGGGTCGGTCTCGGTCTCGTCGAGCAGCAGTACAGCCGAATAATTCTCAATCGTTATCTCGGGCCGGCTCATTTCCTGCTGAATGGGTGCGTTGCTTGTGACACGGCCGCCGCGTGCCGGAGCGGTCCCGCGGCCGCCGGACTGCGGCGCTCTTGCCTGCGCAGGGCGCGCTTGTGGAGCCTGTGCCTGGGGTCGCTCTGGAGGCATCTGACCGACCACTTGCGTCGGTGAAAGTGACAGACGGGCGTCGACCCGCCAGCCGTGTTCTTCCAGAGCGGCAGCAGCAAAGCGTGCTTCCCACGAAGCCTGGCCGAGTAACAGCAGCGATTTGATTTCCAGGCTGTCGCGACGGTTGGCCACTGCCTCGGCGAGCGGTGTCTCTATCAGCACGGCTCCCGAGGGCGACGCGACGGTCACTGCGGCCGACCCTGGAAGGGAAGCCAGGGGGTGCCTGGCCCGGGGGGCGGCCGGGCAGGCGGCCGGGGACCCCCCCGCCGGTAGCCGAGCCGAGCGCGGCCCAGATTCGAACGGGTTGATGCGGATCGGCCACCGGGTCTACGGAAAGACCCAGCGCTGGGACACCAGTGTTTGCGGCGTTGGACCAGACGACCTCTGACCCCGCCGCGTGCAGGGCGGCCAGCCAGTCCCGATGCTGCAACTCCGGTAAGCTGTCGAGCTGCACGATGAGCTGCGACGGCGGGTGTCGTGTCCAGTCACTCAGCCGGTCGGCAAGGTCAGAGCCATCGACCGGGCCCGCAGGGCGCGCACCCTGGCCGGCCAGCATCAGATACAGGGCGATGGCCATTGCGGTGATAGCAACGACATGTAGACCATGCTCCAACAATCGCCGGAGCAAGCTGTTTGAGAATGGTCTATTCGGGTTCGTCTGAGTCATTGCGTTAGCGGGTCAGCGCATAGACGATGAGGTTTAACCCAAATCGCGTCGGATCCAGCGACATGAACCGCTTTGTGTCCGGTCGCAAATCCCATTCCGAGGCATAGTCCTTGTTGCTGTAGAGCAAACCGATCCGCTTGTTGCGAAAGATCGCAAACAACTCCTCGTGGATCAGTTGGTCGCCCCAGCCATTCAATTCGTGGCTGGTGGTTGGCGGCCCATCTTCAAATTCGAAGAAGGCGCTATAGATCTCGTGATCGTTTGGAACGGTCTCGAGTGGCCCAAACGTCCGATTGATTTCCTCGACAACGCTGAGATGAAAAGCACCCTCGATGTCGTGGTTATGGTCATCGATAAAGAAGAAACCGCCTCGGTCGACATAGCGCTTCAGATTGGCCCGTTCGCGCTCGCTGAATCGAACCGGAAAATGCCCGGTCAAAAAGACAAATGGGTACTCAAACAGTTCTTCGCTGCCCAATTCGACAATCACACCGGCAGGCGCCATGTCGATGGTCGTGTACTTTGCCATCAGGTCGAGGAGTGCTGCGGGGACGTTGGGCGCACTTTCCCAGTCGCCGGACTCATACTTCGCGGTGGCGAAAATAAACTTCTTCACTCAAGCCTCCCGGGGAGCGGTGCCCAGCCAGTCAGGCCATCCTCGACCTGCGCCGGCCCCTCCAGCACGGCACGTGCCGCGGCGAGTGCGGGGCCCACGCCGTCCTTTTGACGAAGCGCTAGAGAAAGGTCATCCAGCGCCGTCGCAGCCTCCGGGACATCCTTGAGGGCTGCCACCTGCAGAAGTGCGACGCGCTCATCCAGCCATTCCTCGCCTGAATCGAGGTTGTCGGCCAGGATCGCGAGCTGGGCCGCGAGCTCCTGCCGTACGCTGTCCTGGCGTTCGCGCTGGCTGCGAGCGGTGGCATGGACCGGGTCCTCGCCGGTCATGCGAACCTCGTCCACTTCGGCAAAGGCGGGAATCATTTCGCCGCGCAAGAAATAGCGAGTCAGATTAAATAAAGTCATGAGCGCGTCATAAGCATTGCGCATGTGCACGAGCGCGTCGTCAGTTTCGGCAATGGTCATCTGGCGGTTGGCTTCCCACATCTCGTCGAGTGCGTACACAAGCAGCTCGGGTACGTTAAAAGCGCCCCCAACGCTCGCCTCGTCGACAAAGCCCTGAACCTTTACCCGGATGTTGCCGGTATGTTGTAGCAAGGGCGCGACCTCGGCCAGGAAATCGGCGCGCGCCATTTTCGGCCGTCTCGCCTCGAGGCGCTCAGTGTCGCGGATCAACATGCGGAGTGACATCAGGGATTCGTCGATGGGCGGCGGCGCCGGATTGATCTCGACGTCTGCCTCCGGAATGTCGCGCAGGAACCGAATGGTTCGAGTCTCGGAATAGCCGATGCCGGGCCCGGACACGTTGTTGACATCCTGTACTACGGCACGTACCGACATCTGGTCGCCGGGATTGAGGTTGAATCGCTCGAGTTCCGCGGTTCCGAAAAGCTCGCCGGTTCTGCCTTCGAATCGCCAGTGAAACAGTCGCTCCTCGCTGAAACCGTAATCCCCGCTCTCGGGGCCTCGAGCGACGAGTACCTCAAACCAGGCACTGGCAAGGCCGATGTCGTCCCGCAGGCTTGCCGCAAGTCTCACTCGCCCCGTCGTCTCTCGGCGGCCTTCGTCAACCTCAGGCAGGGTTAATCGAACCAGCGGAGGTTCGTCAGGTCGAGGTTCCAGCACGATGACCTTGCGGTTGTCGCCATCGGTCAGCAACAAGCCGCTCGGCAAGGTCGGCATCACGAAGCTCAGTTGCCAGCCGTTACCTTCCGGTGCGGCCTGCACACTCAATGCGTCGTCGTCGCCGATTCGCGCCTCAATGCCGAGTGCATCCTGTCCGGGTCCACGAAGCACGACCTGCGAACCCACCAGGCCCGCAATTCGCTCCGGGTTGTCGAGTGTTTCAGACTCCCAGCCGGTGTAAGCCGGTGGAATCAATTCGCCCCGGATGTCGGCAATCCGATTAATGACTTCCTGTTCTCCGGGCACGGTCATGATCCCGGATCCCGACAGGTTCAGGCTGAATTGCCAGCCCGTTGCCAGCAAGACCTGCGCCAGTCCGGCGGCAATCAGCAACGGTGCGACAGCTCGTAACACATGCCGTCCGGCACCCGTCAATGTCAGCGGCGCAGGCCATCGTGAGCGACGGCGCACTGATTCCACACGCTGTGCAATCTTCTCCGAGTAAGAACTCTCACTGGCACTCCCATCCACGAGCGTCACCAGCGAATAGCCAAGCTCGGGAATCTGCTCCTCGAGCCACAGCGCAACCCGCAGGCGACTGCGGGCATGGCGGTGCCGCCAGATCACAACGGCAATGGCTGCTATTGCCATGGGGACCAACAGCGTATCCAACCAGCCGGCGGCCGTTGGAAACGTTGGCAACAGCAAGCCTGACAGCGCGTGCAGCAACCAGGCAATCGCCGCCGCGGATAGCAGCGACACCAGCACCGCACGAAAAATCAGTCCGCGCCGTGACGATCGGAGGATATTGAGACCGTCCGGGGCGCCGTTCACGGATTTGCTCCGATCGGATCGCGGCGGTCGGCAAGTGCCCGACGTAGAGCCGGCTCCGCGAGCGCCAGGAGAATCGCGAACAATAGCAACCACGGAGCCGGCTGCGTAATCCGCATTCTCTTTTCCTCAATAACACCATCTTCGGCTGCCGGGGGGGCAGGTTGAAGCAATCGATCCAAATCGGTGTCGTCAACCGGGATCAGGTCCGGTACCAGGCGCGCCGGATCCTCGAGCCATTCCAGAAACCTGGTGAAGGAAGGGCGCAGAGCGACATCGTCTTCGTCAGACAATTCAAAAGCCAGAAAGGTATGTCGCACGCCGTCCTCAATACGCTCGACTGCCGCCGGGGCACCATCAAGCCAGGTGGCTACCAGCCGGTAATCCGTTAGATCGGGGTCAGCGATTTGCCATTTCCGTTCAAACGGTGCGATGAGCGTTGCGGCCGCTGTCAAAATCCCTTCAGCATTGTCGGGTTCCGCGCGCGGTTGCCATGGGCTGGCTCCGGACGAATCAGCGGCGCCGTCCCAGTGCAGAGAAACGGACGTCGCACCCAGGATCTCTGGCAAGTCTGCCAGCTCTGCGGCTGCAACGCGTATCGTCTCAAAGGGTCCGTCCCACAGCGCGCGAAGATGGTTTGTGGCAGCATCAAAACCGCCTAAGGGGAACGGCGACATGACTGTCAGACTTACCGTCTCGGCTTTGTTTTTCAGCGACTCGGCATCCTGGATGGCAGCGGCGAGTGCTGCCGACAGGTTTGCAACCTGGGGTGGCCGCATATCGTCATTGGACAGCGCGTCCGCCAGCTCGTCCAGTTCGACACGCTGAGGCGTTGCAGCAAATAGAATCAGCGTGTCGGCGTCGGTTGCGAGTGCATCCACCTGCTCGCGCCAGGCGTCATCTCGTGACACTACGCCGGAGACATCCACAAGAACGATTCTCGCCTCGCTGTCAGGCGGAACCCAGAATGGCTGTGCCAGCGCCAGTCCCAGCAGCAGGATGATTGCCAGTCGTAGCAACAACAGCTTCACGTCACTGAGACGCAGGTTCAGTTCGGCCGCAATCACGTCGAGCTCCGGCACAAAGCGCAATGTCGGGAAAGCCACCGGTTCACGAAGCTCCCATGAAATGACATGCAGCGCGATGACGCCGGCGGCAACTCCGCAGGAGGCCCAGAAGAACCAGGGGTAGAGCAGGCTCACATCAATCCCTTGACGATGCGTTGCACGACGACCGCGGGCGGCTCGGAGGTTTGCGCCACCGTGAAATTTGCGCCGCGTCGTCGAAAGCGTTGGGCAAGATCCGTTCGCCACGCGCCAAATCGGTCGCGATACTCGGCGAGACCGGCGGAATCGAGATTGCGTCGTCGCGTTGGGTCTTCGACGTCGAACAGTGCTCGTGCTTTGCGTTCCGGCGCGAGTTCCTCGTCGGCAACAACATGAATTGCGAGCACCTCACCGCCACGGTCGACAATCTCACCGGTCAGAGCGACCTGGCCGGCAATGTCGCTTTCATCGCTGAGAAAGTCACCGATCAGGACAAGCCGATGCTGCGCCAGTGGCGCGTGCGGCAGGTTCAGCGCAGCGCTGCCTCCCGGCGTTATGCCCCGCAACAACTGTGCGATGGTATGTACGGTACCCGGTCGCCCCTCCATGGGAAGCATGATGTCGCTTGCACCGCCGGTTACCGCCAGCCCGACCGGGTCGCCCGCGGCGCGCGCCGCCGCCGCAAGACCCAGAGTAATCTGCCGGGCCTGGTGCCACTTGCCGAGCGAATCGACGGGCCAGGCCATCGAAGCCGAGGCATCAACGCAAAACATCGTTGCCGTTCGGCTGTGGTCCTGCGCCAGCCGGATATAGGCGCGATCGGTACGTGCCAGCAGCTTCCAGTCGATTCGGCGTACTTCGTCACCCTGCCGGTAGGGCCGGTAATCACTGAGTTCTGCGGATGGGCCCAGATTGCGCGACAGGTGCGCGCCGCTCGACATCTGTCGCGGCGGGCGGCCTGCCTGCCAGCGCAGGCCGCGCACCGCATCCAGAAGACGACCGTCCTCTGCATCGAGTTGATAGGTGGCCTCAGCCATACTCAGGCCGCACTGACGCTCTATTCGATGGGTTCGCCTACAGAGCCGTCGACAACAGGCCAGACACGCTGTTCCGTCTCGGCACCCATTGCCAGGCGAAATCCGCGGCTGAAGTTGAATCCCCTGGCCCGATTCACGGGTTCAATCTCACCCTCTTCGTTTTCTTCTTCCGTGCGGGGGTCTTTTTGTCCGGCCCAGTAGTAACCCGGATCGATGTTCCTGAATGGTCCGCCATTGACGAAACCAAGACCCTCCGGGATCGGCGCGCGGGCGCGGTTGTTTGCGCCTTCGCCTTCGGCCGCGGGTTCTTGCTCTACAGTTCGCCTGATTCTGCAGCGGCCGTCTTCAGGGTTTACGTCGCAGACCTGCAGGTTGCCCAATGTCGCGTAATACATGTGGCCAAGCTCGGAAGCCTTGCCCCAGCCCTCTTCAAAGGCGTATCCGCCGTCGGTAGACCCGTCCCCGGCAAAGCTCAGGTTGTAGTCAGGGTAAGCCTCCGGATCAAGTGGCGTGTCACTCGGCAATCGCCAGTTTCCGACACCCAAATAATTTGCGGCATTCATCGCATCCATATAGCGAACAGCAACTTCCCAGTGCATTCGACCATTTTCTGCATTGACGCCCTCGACACCGAATGTCTCATTGGCCGCAAGACTTGCATTGGCTAGCCACGTGATATCGAGTTGCGTGTCGTAGTACGCCTCCACGGTGCTCTCGTCACCGTCCAGATCGCGCGGTTGCAACGTATCCACCGCGCCTGATTGCGCCCTTTCCCGATTGCCAGATCGCGCTGCTCCTGGATCGCGAGACCGGGGCGCGTCCTCTGCGCTCGATTGCGCCGTTTCCACCGCACTCGGTGGCGGTGATTCCTGGGTGAGGGCGGTCGTCGCAGTCAGAGTCAAAAACACTGCGCAAGCAGCGCTTAAAGCCCCGTCAAACGTTGGTCGAACCGAGTTTGTGTGATTATTCATGTCAGCCTCTTTCTTGGGTTTTAAGATGAACCCTGACTCGCTGTCTTCAGGCAGCAATACCGCTCTTCGGCGCGGCAACCTCGTCTACCAGGGAATCGATGACGTTTTCGACTGTGACGCTATCGGTCGCAGCCGCGAAGTTCAGTAGAATGCGATGCCGCAGCACCGGGTGCGCGACTCGCTGGATATCTCCAATCGAAACGTTTGGCCGTCCGTTCAAAAATGCGCTGGCCTTGGCGCCCAGAATCAACGCCTGGCCCGCGCGCGGGCCGGCGCCCCAGCGTACATACTCGCGTACCCTCTCCACAGGCGAACCCTCAGGCCGCGTCGCGCGCGCAAGTGTGGCGGCATATCGCAAGGCGGCGTCGGCGGCGGGTATGTCGCGCACCATGCGCTGCATCGCCAGGACCTGTTCGGCGTCGAGAACGGCGTCCACGGGTTCACCTTCAGCCCCGGTCGTGCTGCGCAACACTTCAACTTCTTCCTCTTCATCCGGGTAGTCGATACGGATGTCGAACACGAACCGGTCGAGCTGCGCTTCAGGCAGCGGGTACGTGCCCTCCTGCTCGATAGGGTTTTGTGTCGCCAGCACGAAAAACGGCTCGGGCAGGGACATCGTCCGACCTGCAGCGGTAACCGAGTGCTCCTGCATTGCTTCGAGCAGCGCCGCCTGCGTGCGCGGCGGCGTACGGTTGATTTCGTCGGCCAGCACGACATTGGCAAAGATCGGGCCCTCGACAAAGCGGAATCCACGTTTTCCGGTTTCGTCGTCGACGTCCATCACTTCAGTACCGGTAATGTCACTGGGAACCAGATCCGGTGTGAACTGGACCCGGCGGAAATCGAGATGCATCGCTTCCGCCAGTGCGCGGACAAGCATGGTCTTGGCCAATCCCGGTACGCCGACAAGCAGTGCATGCCTGCCGGCGACGAGAGACATGAGTACCTCGTCAAGCACCGTTTGCTGACCGATGATGCGCTTGCCGATCTGGGTGCGAAGTTCCTGAATGGAATCCAGGAGAGTGTCGGAATCAGGCGTAATGGTGGATAGCTCCATCATTTTCAGGGGTCCCTATCGTCAGATCGCATCGCTGAGTGCGGTGAATTCGAAATCATTGACCAGCAATCGCGGTGTAACGAGGTCGCGCTGACTACGGACCGACACGCCCGCCGACTCTATCTTGTTGAGGAGGTAAAACGGCGACTCGAGAAAGCGCATGTTGCGTATCGGACGGCTGATTTCGCCTCTCTCAATGAGAAACGTGCCGTCGCGAGTAACACCGGATAGCAGCAGCGTCTCGCCGTCGACGAGCCCCAGTGACGAGAATCGTGTCACCAGGATGCCCCGCCGAGTGTTGCCGATCATTTCTTCGCGGCTCAGCTTGATATCGTCGAAATCCATCCGTAGCCGCCTGGGGTTTGGTGTGACTGGTAAGTCGTGGTCGCGCGCATAGCCGGGGTTGTAGGCCATGGTTTGCAGCTGTCCGTTGCGCAGCCAGTGGGTTCGTTTCATCATCGTGTTGCGGTCGATCGGCGAGAACGGCATTTGCGGATCGTATGGATCGTAAAGTACCTGCACACGCGGATCGGTCATCTGTTCACCGACGCGGGTGCCACCGCCCGGCCGGCTGAATACGTTGCCCGCCGTTTCAGCTGCCTCCGCCTGGATGAATGACGTAAAGCGCATCATGATTTCTCGAAGAATCTGTGCGGTCGCTTCGGGTTCGAGAATCACGGTGTATCGTCCGGGCTCTACCGCGACGGCATTCTCGGTGCGAGTGGCCAGGTCGATTGCGCGGGACGCGACGTCATCAACGTCTACTTTGTTCGCGTCCTCATTCCCGGCCCAGGCCCAGCCCGCGCCGGTTCCACCCGTCTTCGTCCTGGCCGACATGCTGAATTCGGCATAGCTGTAACGGCTGAAACCGCCGTAACCTGAAGTCGATCGAATCAGGCTGGAACCGGTTTCTCTCAGCAACGTACCAGCCGTTAAAAAGTCGCTTTTCCGGCTTTTCTCCACGACGGAAAGCACCGCGCTACCGTGTGCTTCCGGGCTGGCAGCCGCCGCGGTTGATTCGAAGAACATGCCCTTGGGTAATTCAACTGGCGACTGCGCCGGAAGCATGCTGCCCGGACTAACGACATCGCGCGACGATGCAAGGTCCTGAGCCTCTTCGACCAACTGGCTGAGGTGACCCTCGGTGAGATCATGTGTCGCCAGACGCATTCGCTTGCCGCCGACAGAGACGCCGAGGTCAAGCAGGATTTCGGTATCACCTTCCAGGTGACTGAGTTCGTTTCGCGCGAATTCGGCTTCACTGGTTGTTGTTGCGGCGATCTCCACCATCACTTCGTCGGCCTTTGCCCAGCCCATGACCCTATCGGCGAGACGTTCGGCCTCTTCCTGCGTGGGAGCTACCTGAAAGTTCGTTTGCTCGTCTGCCATGACCTTACTCCCTTCCTCCAGTCTCGCGTCCGCCCTGCTGCCCGGTGTTTTGCTCGTTTCCACCTTGAGGTGTGTTCGCTTCCCGAGCACGCCCGCCGCGGGACGATTGCTCCCGCCGGCTGGCGTTGACCACGAAAACGTTGTTGACAAGTATCGGAGGCGTCGTAACCGTGATATGGCTCATGATTTCCCAATCCCGATCATCGACCTCAGGGTAGTTTTCCCCGACACTCGACGGCCCACCGATCGCCTCGAGATTGCCCCAGAATCGCGTAGTGCTAAAGGGCATCGCGGTGTTCAGGACCAGGTCACCCAGTTCGCCATCGCGAATTTCGCGCACCAGATTTCCGGTTGCCTGAACGTTCCGGGCAGCATGATCAGGGTTGATGAACATCGATTCGACGTAGTAGCCACGCTCGACCCTGCTGATGAGGTCGTCCTGGCTCAGGTCTTCCTCTCCGGGCAACAAGGCGAGATTCGGCACTTTGACCCGTGGGCGTCGGCCGCCCGTGTCGCTGGAAAAACCCCGTGAAGCTACGCTACGGTCCATGCGCTCATAGCCTTCCGCCAACTCCGGGGCGAAACTGCGGTCCGTTACGTAATCGGTGACAATGCCTTTCTCGACAAGCGGATAGTCGCCAGTGCTCACACCGTCGGAGTCGAAACCTGCCGTAGCGCCCAGGCCTGGTCGTGTGCGATCGGCACGAAGGTTGAGAAGCTCATTACCAACCTTGAATTCGCCCAATTCGTCATTCGCATTGGTAACATACGAGGTCACGTACCCCTTCGATGCTGCTGCCCGGCCCAATACGCGGTCAGCCTCCAAGGGCTCGCCTAGCGTTTGCGCGATCAGCATGGCCGTTGAGCTGGGGGCGAAAACGACGTCATACGCTCCAGGCTCAGCGGGTTTCGTGTTCAGGCCGGCGGTCAGTGATTCAGCACGCTCGCACATGCCACGCAACTTGCCCGGCAGACCGGCCATCAGCTCCCACCCTCCGGTGCCGTATATCCCTTTCGTCGGCATATTGATACCGGCGAACACGTCATAGGCAACCCGCGCCCGCATCAGGGCGAAGTGGTTTCCAAGGCAGATGCGCTGGCGTGTCAGGCTCCCTTCGCTCGACATGAAAAGCTCGTCATTGCGGCTCCATTCAGTGTCGAGAAAGACGAACATGAGCGTTTCGGTCTTGAAATCGCGCAACGCTTCCATGGCTTCAAGGTAGTAGTCTTCCTGTTCGCCCAATGACACGCTGAACGGATCTCGCTCAACCGGCGTTTCGTAGTAGCCATTCTCAACAACAGGGGCAGGAGCCAGGTCCGCTCCCTTGCCGCCCGCTGCTGCCAACGCTTTGGCGCGCCCCACGGCGATGTCAGCCAGGCCGGTCACCTGGTCGGTGTTCAGCGAGAGATTATTGCCCGCGAACCCGAGGTGCCCGTTGACAAAAGCACGAATACCGATGCGCGATACGCGGTAGAGGATGCACTGCCCGATTTCGGCGACGCGATCCACCGGGTTGACCGACGCAACCGAGCGCGGCCCGCCTTCCCATGTCAGGAACAAGCCGGTCGTAATACGCACGTCGGCGTAGGATGCGCCCGCCGACTTGGCGGCATCGATTGCCTTCTGCCCAATATCGGTGAGATTGTTCGCGTTTGGCGCGACGACCGATAGCGCAAGTTGTTCCGGCGTTTGCGCTCGTGTTACCGAACTGATTGGGATGGCCAGGCTACCCGCCATAGCCGCCGATGTGCGAAGGAAGTGCCTGCGCGTGAAAGCCTTGGTCATGAAAGGCCCCCTCTGGGTCAATTCGTGCGTTTAAAAAAACCTACTTACATGGCGAACAACCAGAACGCCATCGCAGCCGAAACGCCGCCGAGAATACTGCCGCCGACTTTGGCAGACCCGCTCACGCGACTCCATAGCAGAATGCCGGTGAGGCTCAATAGCAGCATCATGACGGCATATCCGTCGATGACGAAGTCCCAATTGCTGCCGGGACCGCGCCCGACGTGCAAGCGGTCAAAGACACGATTGATGGACAACTCGTTCTTGACGATATCAATCGAGTCGCTACCTTCGCGCCATGTCCCGACGACGTCATTGTTGGGCGAAACAAAAGCCGCCTGCAAGGTTCCGGTCGGAGGCGGCCCGGCACGCCGGCGGCCCTCCGGTTGTGCTGCTTGCGGTGCCCTCGCCGGGTTGCTTTCGGACGTTGCCTGTTGCTGCTCACGAGGCGCACGGTCCGCGGTTCCTTCGGGCTGCTGACGGTCGGCACCATTTGCGCGCTGTTGGCGATCAGCACCATCGGCGCGCTGCTGGCGGTCCCCGGAGGCCGGCTGCTGCTGTTCCCGCGGCTGCGCAGCCGCGGCGGCTGGTGCCGGAGCTTGCGCCCCTCGCGATCCGATGGCTGCGCCTGTGTACAGCGGCACGAACTGCTCCGCCTCGCCCCGGAGGTCAAATTCCTGTTTCAGGAACAAAGCGAACTGCTCCTGAGACTCGAAGCCCTCCACTGGCGCAGGAATGGTAAATCTTTCAGTGATTTGCTCACCGAAAAAGTCTTCATTGGCCCTGTGGTTGAGCATAAAACCCGACCAGGCAAATATGAAGGCAAGAATGACCGTCGTTATACCCACCCATGCGTGGGTCCTTCTCAGGAATCGACTGATTCCCCGAGTCGCCAGTGGCGCCGGCATCAGGGGGTGTTGAATCTTGATTGCTTTTTCGTTCATTGGCCGCGACCTCTATGCTGTAATCGTCATGAAGATCATCGACACGACAAAAGCGGCGGAAAACAGGCCCAAGCCCAGTAAGCGGGGTCCGTGAAACCGCGTCCACATCATCGTCCCCGTGATCGCCAGAACTATCATTGCGCCCGCGAAGGCATCGCTAAGGATGCGCCATCCCAAAGGCACGCCGGCATCCACTCGGTGAAATCGATTCAGCGTATCAATAAAACCGAACCTGGTGGTTGTCGCAACAGCGTGGGAGTCGCCCTCGCTGATCTCGACGATGGTATTCTCGCTGGACCCCACAAAGCGAACTCGCAAACTCAATGGTTCAATGGTGTTGTCAGCGGTTGGAGGAATCGAGTGGTCGATGGACATGTCGAGCGCCTCCTTGGCCCAGTTGCCAAAGGCATCTTCAGATACCAGTGCTCCCGCCGGAGGCCTCACTTCCTGAGTAGTCCGCTCGCCTCCCACTGGACTGAGCCCAAAATTTTCGTACTGCATGAAGAGTGTGGTTAGCGAGAACAAGACTCCGGCGACGGCTCCGCCAAGGCCCAGCCAGCCGTGAGTTCGTCGAAGCCACCGCAGTGCTTTGGGTGTTTGCCAGCTGCCCGGCATGAAATGATGTGCGCGTGCCATGATTTCGCATCCAGAAATAAATCGTCGCGAGGAGTATAGTCCGCAAGCTTGCCGTGCAAGAAACCTCTATCAACAAAACTGATAATTGACTTTCAGAAAAGGAATCATGTTTACATCTATCAGCGTCAACTACACGATCCCGGTCAAGCGAATAGAACATAGCCGGAAATGGTACGAAGAGGTGTTGGGCTTCAAGCAGACAAATGCTGAGGAACAACTAGGATGGGTGGAGCTGTCCAGCGATGAACTCGGCGTCACTATCGGCCTTGCAGAGGTTCTTGACGTAAGACGCGGTGGGCCCCTCTTGGTGATTCAGGTTGCTGACATCGAGGCAGCCAAGATCAATCTCGAGTCCAGCAAAGTAGCGGTTTCAGAGATTTCGCATGTCGAGAATGTCGCTCGCGTGGCAACTTTTAGCGACCCGGATGAGCATCCCTGGATGCTCAGGCAGAATCTGCAGTCATAGCGGCCGGCCAACTAGAGGTGTTCTGAGCCCGAACATGAGGGTTTGGGTGAGTCTGGGTTGAAGGGCATTTACATTTTCAATACCGTCCATTAATCCCATTGCGTAACAGCGCATTGTCGTCGATCGCGACGTCTAGAATATGCGGCAATGTTTGCGCGACGTAACTGCCACCGTAATGGTCAGCACACAAGCTTCTTGAACACAAGAACCAATACAAGCCGAGAATAAATCCCATGAATCAATCCAGCGCCGCCTCGCCCGAGAGCATTCGTTACAACTACATCGTTTCAGCGATAGGGCTTGCCATCATGGTGCTGTTCCCAATGCTGCCCGCGCCGGAACCGATAACGCCGGCCGGCATGACTGTCATCGGTCTTTTTGTCGGGCTGGTGCTGATTTGGTCCCTGGTCGACTTAATCTGGCCGACGTTCGTTGCCATTGTCCTGTTCGGCACAGTGGCACAGGACATTTATCCCGATTCATTCCAGAACGCCGGCATCTATGAGGCAGGCATGCAATCATTCGGTAACTGGATTGTTTTGTTCGTATTGGGTTGCCTTATCCTGACGGTCGCCCTGCACAAGGCTGGAACAATTCACCGAATCGCCTTCTGGTTCATGACGCGCGAATTTGCCCGCAGGGGCCTTTGGCCGTTCACGTTCATGTTCTTGCTGGCAACGCTGGCGATCGGGTGCTTTGTCGATGTACTTCCGGCACAGATCTTCATGCTGGGTATTGCTTACGAGATTTTTGACGACCTCGGTTTTGAGAAGGGCGAGCGCTGGCCGAAAGTCATGGTGGTCGGTGTAACGTTTAGTTCGATCATTGCGTTCACAATGACGCCAATATCGCATCCGCTACCAATCCTGTTTCTTGGCATCATGTCGGACATTTCCGGTGTCGCCGCAAACCTGGTGCTGTACATGTTGGTCGGAATCCCGATCGGCTTGGTAATTTTCCTGCTGATGTTCTTGTGGTTCAGGAAGTTCACCAAATTAGATGCCTCGCAGCACGAGAAATTTGACCTTGACAAGATCGAGTCCAAACGCCCCGGACCGATGGGTGCGCGCGAAAAAGCTGTCAACGTCATATGCGGCCTCGTACTACTGGTTTGGGTCGTACCGGGCTTCGTGCTGTTATTCGCGCCTGATTCGCCGGCAAATGCATACCTTGGAAGAATCGGGCTTACCGCGCCCCTCTTTATTTCAATCGCACTATTGGCGCTCTTGTACGTTGAACGACGGCCGTTGCTTGACCTCAAGCAGGCATTGGCAGACCTCGAATGGACGCCGGTTGTATTTCTCGCGGCCGTGATCATGGTTGCGGGTTGCATGGGCGAGCCGACAACGGGAATTCCGGCCTATGTGACGAACCTGGTAACGCCAATGCTGGAAGGCCTGAGCCCATTCGCGGTGGTAGCGGGCATCGCTGTGCTTGCCTGTTTATTGACGAATGTTGCCAACAACGTCGCCGTTGGCATTATTTTTATCGTCGCAGGAACACCATTGGCGTTGTCGATGGGAATCAATCCAATGCTGATCGGAATGGCCGTATGCATCGGGGCGAATCTCGCCTATACGATACCGCCATCGTTCGTACCGGTTGGATTGTCCTACGCGTCGCCCTGGGGCGGTGCGGGCGTGACGTTTCGAAACGGCCTGGCGGTGACCGCTGTTACTTGTGTGGTATTGGCCGTACTGCTATATCCGCTAAGCCGTCTGGTCTTTGGCTCGTAGCTCGGGATTCCAAGCAACTCGCGCGCGGTTTCGGGGGCTGCGACAGTGCACCCGGCGTCGACGACAATTTCCACGGCCTGTGAGACGAGCGCTGCGTTGGAGTGTGCGAGAACGCCTTTCTTGAGGTAGATATTGTCCTCGAACCCAACACGCACATTGCCGCCCAGGCGCGTGGCTTCCCTGACGATGTCTTGCGAGTATTTGCCGATGCCAAAGGCGGACCAGATCGCATCGTCGGGTAGCTGGCTGACGAGGTAGGCCAACGCCTCAGGTTTGGCAGGCATGCCCCATTTGATGCCGAGGCAAAACTGGACGAAATAGGGCTTATCCGGACGCGTCGCTGCAATGATGTCGTGCATCAGTTCCATGTGACCGCCGTCGAAGGCTTCGAGTTCCGGTTTGACGCCAGCCGCTATGATCGCCGCAGCCATTTCCTCAAGATGAGACGGTAGATTGATCAGCGTAAAGCCCTGCCGGTTCATCGACGCGATGTCGAGGCTGCAGATTTCCGGCTTCAGGGCCAAAACGTGGGCAAGCCTTTCAGCCGGTGTTGTTAGCGTCGTGCCGGCCTGTGCCTGAGTGGGGTTAGCGGGGTCGTGAACAAATCGAGCACCGGGGCCCGTCGTCAGGTTGATAAGAACATCAACGCCACTATCTCGAATTCGATCGACCGTTTCACGGTAGTGTTCCAGGCACGTGCTTGGCTCGGTTGTTTCGGGCTCACGAACATGAATGTGTACGATCGAAGCACCGGCGCGCGCCGCATCCACGGCGGATGCGGCAATCTCGGCTGGCGTTACCGGAACGGCCGCATTCCTTGAAGGCGTCGGCGCGGAACCTGTCACGGCACACGTAATTATGATGGGGCGGGATAGCATGTCAGGGTCCCGATAATCGCACGCCAAGCATTAGTATTTATGATGTGCGCCATTAATTCGCTGGAATATTCGAATCAATTGTTTGCCGATAATGTCGTCATGTGGCTGGCTTGGCGAGCCGGACCAGTGACCATGTCCGACGTATGAGAAATACTGAGAGTAAGTGAGGTTCATGTGACAAGTCTTGCCAATGATCTAAGCCAGCTTGACGCTGGCGTTCGAAGCTTTTTTGACGATGAACGGAAGCTGCTTATCGACGGGCAATGGGTGCGTGCGGCGTCGGGCGATACATTTGCCGTCGTCGATCCGTCGTCAGGCCAGGAATTTGCGCATGTCGCCCGCGCGGGAAGTGACGATGTCGATGCGGCGGTAGCCGCAGCGCGCCGTGCCTTCGAAAGTCCGGATTGGCGAGGCATGGCGCCAGAAGCGCGAGAGCGCTTGTTATGGCGGCTCGCCGACCTGATCGAGGAGAATGCCACCGAGCTCGGCCAGATCGAAACCGTCGACAATGGCATGCTCGGTTTCATGGCGCGTGAAATGAACGTCATGGGCGCTGCCGGATCCGTTCGCAGCATCGGCGGTTGGGCAAGCAAGATTTTTGGCAAGACAGCCAATATCGTTCCCCCCTTCCCAGGCGCCGAGTTCTTCGGCTTTACGCTGAAAGAACCCGTCGGCGTTGTCGCTGCCATCGTGCCCTGGAACGTTCCGTTCATGCTTGCCTGCTGGAAGTTGGCGCCGGCCATCGCAGCGGGCTGCACCATCGTGATCAAGCCGGCGGAACTTACTTCACTCTCTGCCCTTAAACTGGGCGAGCTTGTAATCGAAGCGGGTTTTCCACCGGGTGTGGTCAACATCGTGACGGGGCCCGGTTCTGAAGCCGGTGCGGCGCTTGTCGCCCATCCGGACGTCAACAAGGTATCGTTTACCGGCTCGACTGTGACCGGCAAGATCATTAATAAAACGGCAACTGAGACAATCAAGCGGGTCACACTGGAGCTCGGCGGCAAGTCGCCGACTGTCATCTATAACGATGCGAACCTGGACGAAGCGATTCCAGGAGCAGCGAACGGCATCTTTTTCAATGCTGGCCAGGTGTGCGTTGCAGGGTCGCGACTCTATGTGCAGCGCGGCGTCTATGACCAGGTTGTTGAGGGTGTCGCGAAACATGCCGAAGCGATCAAGGTTGGCGCCGGCATGGATCCTGAGTCGCAGATGGGACCGCTTGTATCTGGCGATCAGCTAGAAAGCGTTACCGGCTATATACGTAAAGGCGCCGAAGAAGGCGGCGAGATCGTTGCGGGCGGCGGCACTGTAGACGCTGACGGTTATTTCGTTCGCCCGACCGTGATTACGAGTACGTCGCACGATGCGACCGTTGTCCAGGAGGAGATCTTCGGGCCAGTGCTTGTTGCCATGCCGTTCGATGATATCGATGAGGTGCTCGGCCTCTCGAACGATACAGTGTACGGACTTGCCGCGACAGTGTGGACGCGCGATCTGTCAACGGCAATTCGCACAGTACGTGGACTCGACTGCGGCAAAGTTACGGTCAATCACGAGGGATTTCCGCATCCCAGCATGTCCGAAGGCGGCCACAAGCAATCCGGTTTCGGGAGAGATCTCGGCGAGGAGTCTGTGCTTGGTTACCTGGAAGACAAGTCGGTCATGATTCGTACGCGCTAGCGTCGCAACCCAAAGGGAGCATTTATGAAACTCGCCTCGCTGAAAGAAGGCCGGGATGGAAAGCTAATCGTCGTAAGCCGAGATTTGAGCACTGCTGTCGACGCCAGCGCGATAGCAAGTACGCTGCAATCCGCACTCGATAACTGGGAAACGGCTGCGCCGCAATTGCAGTCACTGTATGAAGCATTAAACGACGGAAGCGCCAGCGACTCTTTTGCGTTGGACATGAATTCCCTCGCGGCGCCTTTGCCCAGGTCGTTTCAATACCTCGACGGCGCCTGCTACATCAGTCACATTCGGCGAAATCGTGAAGCTCGTGGTGACACGCTTCCGGACGATATTCTGGACGCGCCCTTGATTTACCAAGGCATATCGCATGATTTTCACGCCTGGAATGATCCGCTGGTGTTCTCGCGTGATGACCAGGGCATCGATTTCGAAGCGGAGATTGCGGCCATTACCGGCGAGGTACCGATTGGTGTGTCGGCCGGGGATGCGACCAGCCATATTTGCCTGTTCGTCTTGCTGAACGATATGTCACTTCGTTCGCTCATTCCGCCAGAACTAAAACGCTCCTTCGGCTTCCTGACCGGTAAACCTGCATCTGCGCTTGGGCCCATTGCTGTGACACCGGATGAGTTGGGTGATCTCTGGAACGGCAAAATGGTCTCGGGAAAGATGCACGTATCGGTGCGGGACGAAGAATTGGGCGACATAGAAACAGGCATCGATTCGCCGTTTGACTATGGTGATGCCATCGCACACGTTGCACAAACGCGAAACTTTGAACCGGGTACGATCATTGCATTGGGTACAGTATCCAATGAAGACGATTCAGCCGGTTTCGGTTGTATTGGCGAGGCGCGGGCGTTTCAGACTATGGATACCGGTAACCCGTCGACGGAGTTTCTGAAATTCGGTGATTCGTTCAGGATGGAATTGCTCGATTACGATGGAAAATCGGTACTCGGTGCGATCGAGCAGACGATTCAGCCTAAGGCCTAGGTTCGCAGGGAACGACTTCGCGCTGCCCGGCGACGGCGGCTGACAGCGTCCGCCGCGGGCTACTTGATAGGCGGCAGGGGCAGCCGCGATTCTCCCGGCTCCATGGTCAACCTGTGTTCGAGGGTGTACCAGGGCGCTTCAACGGTGTCGTCATCCGGATGCGGTTCGTCATGGCGCCGATAGTGGCCGATCAGCGCTGCGGTGACCCCGAACTGCACGTCATCGTCCAGCCTGGGATCGTCGGCTGAGTAAATTTGCGATATCAAGGTCTTGAAGCCCTGCTTTCGGGCCAGGGCGTGGAGGTGCGCAGGCCGAAACGGATGGCGGCCCTGGGCCGCCAGCAACGTGCCCACCAGTCCATCGGTGGGAATCGGGTAGCCCGCGGGCTTGATCGAAACGAAGCGGATGCATCCTTCGCTGTCGGTGGTGAACTTGCCGCGCAGATTCATGTCGGCCTGGCCGGCGTCCTGGCTCTCGTACAAGCCCACCGTGGACGCGTGCCAGACATCGACCTCGACCCCGGCGACGGGCGCGCCGGTGGTGTCCTCGTAGCGTAGTTCCACAAATACCCTGGGCCCGGGCGTGGGCGAACGCACGATGGAACCGCCGTTCTCGGTGGGCGGCGAATTCAGGCGCCAGAACGGGCCCAGCATGGACTGATCGGTCTCGGATTGCTCGCCGGTATTCAACAGGCAGACCAGCGACGACACGCCCAGGGAACCGGCCATCAGCACGACTTCGTTGTTGGTATCCGTCTGCTGCTGGCCGATTTCGTTGAGTAGCGCGGTGGCCGCCTCGAATTCCTTTTCGGTAAGCCGCACGTCGCGAACGAATCCATGCAGATGCCGGATCAGCGCAACCATGATCTCACGCAGCCGCGGGTCCGTCGTGCGCTCCATGACACGAAGCACCGCGCGAGTGACGTCCGCTTCGTTGCGAATGATCATTTATCCGCGATTCGACGCGCCGGTTTCGTCAACACGTCAGGTAAGGATTGCGCGCCCGGAGGGATTCGAACCCCCGGCCCCTGCCTCCGGAGGGCAGTGCTCTATCCACTGAGCTACAGGCGCAAGACGTAGTTTCAGCCTGCCGGGGATGATCGGCCTAACGGCGTTCGCGTGGGCGTGCCTCGTTCACACGCAACGGACGTCCACCGACATCCTTGCCATTGAGGTTCGCGACCGCCGCTTCGGCCTCCGGCCGATTTGGCATTTCCACGAAACCAAAACCCCTGGACCGGCCGGTCTCCCGGTCAGACAGTATCTTTACCG
>MKWU01003718.1_pt1 | contig 19498 bp, 15 predicted proteins | sample 809101 | NCBI WGS metagenome assembly MKWU01 (sample SAMN05860141, study PRJNA318959) | sponge metagenome | host: Aplysina aerophoba | place: Slovenia: Piran, Adriatic Sea, Gulf of Piran | collected 2013-05-07
CGTGTTCTGATCTTTTCGTGGGCGCGTTTTGAAGAAGAGCAGACTAATAGTTCCCGGAAGAATGTTCGCAATGCAAGATTTGAGTGGGGTAAGTACGCAGAAGAATTTCTAGACGAAACTGACGACGATATTTCACCCACCAATTCGCCTTAGTTGCTAGAGCTAGTTGAATGAAGTCCCTTGAAGAAACACACGCCGACCGCATCCGTAGCATTCTAACGAGTGCTCATCATGTTCACATCATCGCTCCTTTCATGAAGCGAGTTGCACTAGATTCGTTAATAAAGGTAATTCCCAATCACTGCGAATTAAAGTGTGTAACAAGGTGGCTCCCAAAGGAGGTTGCCGAAGGTGTATCAGATCTTGACATCCTAGTATCAATTAACGAGCGCGACAACTCTGAGTTGCTTCTCTTAGATCGACTTCACGCCAAGTTCTTTATTGCTGACAGCCGTTGTTTAGTCGGATCCGCCAATGTAACACTTCGCGCACTAGGTGAGTCAGACAGTATCAATAACATTGAGTCTCTAGTAGAAACCACGACTGATAACCCTGATGTTGCAAAAACTATAGACGTGATATTCAATGAAGCGACACCTGCAACATGCTATATCGCTGACTCAGTACGGCGCCAAGCTAGTCTGTTGAATCGAAAGGGAAGCGAGTGTGCATTTGGAGATTGGTATCCTACTAGCTGGCAACCCGAACTGGGGTTTAAGTTTTATAAATCACCCATTCAGGAATTTTCTACCCTAGCAGACCGTTTAACACAGGTTGACGTACAAAATGCAGAAATCAAGCTAGGTTTACAAGAGGACGAATTTGTCTCTGAAGTTAGGAAGAGGCTAGAGAAAATACCGATCGCGGCAGATTTTCTTCAAGACGCTGAACGGACTGAGCTTACGTTGGCTGACGTGCGAGAAAATTTTCAGAATGTTGCAGATGCTCAATTTGCGGCTAATGACCTCTCAGCTAATGACCTTTGGAAAGCATTTGTAGAGTGGATGTCCTACTTTTACGCTGACAAAGTCTTCAAACAGCCTGTCACCGAAATCGCTTTGCGCAAAGGACAAATAGTGCGGTAGTCAGTTCCAATATTGAACTGTAACTCTACTGGTCTTCTAACCACTTTAAAGGGTTGATGGGCTTGTTTTTTTCCCTTACCTCAAAGTAGAGTCCAACATCTCGCTGAGTACCACTTCTCCCAACAACAGCAATCGCTTCTCCGGACTCAACTAGATCTCCTTGACCCTTTAGTAGAGTGTCACAGTTACCGTAAAGCGAGACTAGATTCTGGTCGTGGATGATCACCATGGTCATGCCAAATCCTCGCAACCATTCCGCAAATTCGACACGCCCACCTCGAACTGCTTCGACGACCGTGCCAGGTTGTGCGATGAAATAAACACCTTCCCACTTAAGGCGTCCGTCTCCTCTTGGGTCGCCAAAATTATGTTGCACAGTACCTTGAACCGGCCAAGACGTATTTCCTGTAGCAGTTTGGACAGGCGTGAACTGAACCTGCGATTCAATGTGATTCAAAAGCGCTGCTAGACGTTCCTTGTCTGCAACGAGTTTTTGTGACTCTAGTTCTTCTTCTTTTATGGTTCGCAGTAACTCGTCTGCGATGTGACTTTGTTCAAATCTTTGGCGGACCAGCAAATTTTCCTGTTGAGAAATCTCAGCGCGTTTGTCCTGCAGTAACCGCGAGTTGTTGCTCATGAGTTCAAGATTGGCATCAATCCTGTCGTAGTTTGCTTGCACTTGCCGTTGACCAACTTCACGTTCTTTCAGCAGTAAACGATGGTAGTACTCGAGTCTATCGAGAAGAGAAGGATCATCTGGATTGTGGAGAATCAGGAGAAGCTGAGATGCCTCTATTTGTTTGAACGCATGGAGAATCCAACTTTTCTCCATGATGATTTGATTGATCTCAGATTGAAAACGAGCGGATTCCAGCTCCAGATCTTTTATTAACGTCTCCAGAGACTCAATTTGTTGCAGGACTTCGCGCTTCTCTTGTGTGAGTGTATTGATCGAGCGATCGAGTTCTTCGACACTTTCTACGTTTTCCCGTAGCTTGATATTTGCTTTCTGGAGCCAAGACTGCTTGTTGTTCAGTTGGTTTGTAATTTCAGTTAATTCAACTGCGTACTGCTTCTCATCGGGGCTTTGACCAGAAGACGAGATGCATACTACTAGACACAGGAACGAAACGCAATGCAAAAACACCCGAGGATTTTGTAGCATGTGGCTACGTCACTAAAGAGCGTCCGTCCATTTCAGGAGGAATGGACATTTCTGCCAAATCTAACATTGTCGGTGCGATGTCTGCGAGGGTACCACGAGACTTCAGAGTAATGGGTTTGTTACCAATGTATATCAATGGAACCAAATTGAGTGTATGAGCAGTGTGAGGTTGTCCCTGTGTTGAGTCTAATAGGCATTCAATATTCCCGTGGTCTGCAGTGATCAGACAATTAGCCCCGGTTTCCAGTACGGCTTCACCGATCTTTGCAATGGCCTTGTCAATCGCTATGCAGGCTTTGATTGCAGCATCGAAATTTCCCGTGTGCCCAACCATATCGCCGTTGGCTAGATTTGCAATGACAAAATCGTAAGTAGATGTTTTAATGACCTTTGTAATCGACTCAGAAATTTCTGCCGAACTCATACCTGGTTGTAAATCATAGGTAGCCACTTTAGGAGACGGGATGAACTCTCGGTCTTCACCTGTAAATGTGGATTCTCTTCCTCCGGAGAAAAAGAACGTTACATGTGCGTATTTCTCGGTCTCGGCAATCCGAAGTTGAGTCCTGCCCGCTTCCGCTAGTACTCCTCCGAGGGTATTTCGAATGGATTCCGGTTGAAATAGCACTTCCACAGGTACACGGTCGCTTCCACTATCAATGTCTGGTGCATATGGGGTGAGGAAGATGCATTGCAGTAACGCCGGTTTTTTTGGACGATCAAAATCAACAAAGTCGTCCAGAATGAGCGCTCGACACAGTTGTCTTACGCGATCTGCCCGAAAATTCATGAAGATGACCGCGTCCTCGTCTGAGAAAGTTGCACCCCCCGTAATCAAGGTAGGTTTTACGAACTCATCGCTTTCACCTCTAGTGTAAGCATCTTCCAAGGCTTGACTTGGGTTGCTAGCTTGGTTCGGTGCTATGGCTTCTACGTACATGTCATATGCGAGTTTGGTTCGGTCCCAGCGTCGGTCACGGTCCATCGCGTAATAACGACCCGAGATAGAACTAATCTGGCCGCAATTCCTGTTCTGTAGGTGTGACTCGACAATCTCCAAAGGATTTGCCGCACTTTTAGGTGGAGTATCCCTTCCATCTAATATGGCGTGCACTGAAACTTGAATACCTCGATCGGCGAGCACATCAATCAAAGAAATGAAATGATCTATGTGGCTATGTACGCCACCCGGAGAGAGGAGACCTACGAGATGAACAACCCGAGGTCGTCGAGAATAGAGCTGAGTTAACGTATCGTTACTCTTGAATGCACCTTCCTTAATTTCCCGATCAATGCGCGTCAAGTCTTGTTCGATAACCCGTCCCGCACCAATAGTCATATGACCTACCTCAGAATTGCCCATCTGCCCAGTAGGTAGACCGACAGAGGTTTCAGACGCATTCAGTAAGGACTTTGGACGAGTCTTCCAGTAGTCATCCCATGTCGGGGTAGGTGCATGAGCGATTGCGTTGTACTGTTTACGCGGGCTGTATCCCCATCCGTCCAACACGATGAGAAGATTGGTAGGCTTCAAAGAGTTGAGATATCAGAGTGGAGAAATTCAGAAATTTTTGGAACCCGAAGGGTGAGTCGAGAGACCTATTGCACTTTTATAATTCTAAGTTCCAACCTCCAATTGGTTACGCATGGACACCTTATTTCAGTTCGTCTTCAATCACCCGATTCTGGTAGGTGTTTTCTTGACTTTATTGGTTCTCTTCATCATCAATGAAGTCAAACGAAGTGGCAAGTCAGTGTCCACACAGCAACTCGTAGGTCTGGTAAATAATCAAGGCGCAGTGGTGATTGATTTACGCGATCCAGCTGAGTATGCGACAGGTCACATCGTAGACGCACTCAATATCCCCTACACTGCACTGCAAGGTCGGCTGAACGAACTCCAAAAATACAAAGAGAAGCCCGTTCTCCTTGCATGTAAGATGGGACAACACTCTGGGATGGCTGGAACAATATTGAAAAAAGCAGGCTTCCTCAATGTCTCTAAACTGAAAGGTGGATATGCAGAATGGCAGCGTGAAAATCTACCTCTCGTGAAGAAATAGCGGATGAACAAACCTGGAATGAACATTGATGTCTCAATAAGGATTGAGCGGATGTATGTTCGTCAAGCAAGTATTGAGCTGATGGATTCCCCTGCGGTTTTCGATCTGAAATGGCGTCCAGAATTGCAGGTCAAAATTGAACCGAAAAACTCGGATATCGGGAATAAACGACACGAAGTCTACCTGGACTTAAACCTGAAGGCCAACATTGCCGGCAATCTGGTCATGGAAATGAACATTCAACAAGCTGCTATCGTTCACATTGAGGACACACTACCCGAAGCACGGTCTGAAGTATTGAACGTGGTTTGTCCTAATTTACTCTTCCCATATCTCCGAGAAGCAGTTGACAATTTAGCGGTGAAGGCTTCCTTGCCACCCATAGGTCTCACTCCCGTCGACTTCAGTACTCTCCCAGCAACCGCCAAAATCCGTGAACAGCGCCAGGCAGAGTCTTTTGGGACCTTCAATAAGTCGAATGACGACGGAGTTGTGAACTAGAAACGTCCTGGCTATGGACTAGGTGGCAGATTCAAAACCGAGTTGACGCCATCCTTCGTATAGCGCAATAGCCACAGCGTTAGCCAGATTTAGACTACGAGTTTCTCGTTTCATTGGGATTCGAAGTAGGGTATCTGTGTACTGCGCGCGAATGTCGTCCGGTAAACCTCTGGTTTCTGGTCCGAACAAGAGAACATCTCCCTTTCGATACGTAATCTCCGAGTAATTTCGGTTGCCTTTCGTAGAGAACGCAAATACTCGCTCTGGTGCCGACCCAATTAGCGCCTCGGTGAGTGATTCATGGATATTTACGTGGACCAAGTTCTTGTAATCCAAACCTGCTCGACGAAGCCTGGTATCTGTCATCTCGAATCCTAGTGGTTTCACTAGGTGTAGAGTAGATCCAGTATTTGCTGTTAGCCTAATGATGTTCCCCGTATTTGGCGGTATTTCAGGCTGATATAGCACTATCCTAAACACGCTCACTCATCCAAGTTGGGGTTGGTCGCAGTCATACCGTATTGTTCTATTCGCCTTCGGACGGTAGTTCTACCTAATCCTAAGATGCTTGCCGTCTTAGTCATGTTTCCACGAGTGTAATTAAGTGCAGGTTGTAGCATCGCGCGCTCGACTCGTTCCCGTAACACTGGAAACAGATCTTGTTTTCCTGCTTTCAGTTGATTTTCGGTCCATTGAGCCACTAAGGAATCTATATCTTCAGCACCTTTTGGTGTATCCGAAGTATTCGCACGAAGTTCAGGTGGTAGATCGTATTCAAATACTTCCTGACCAGGGACCATGACCGTCAACCACTGACAGAGATTTTCCAACTGTCTTACGTTACCAGGCCAATTCATTGAGCCCAACAGCTTTAACACGGCTGGAGTCAGTCGCTTGGGTTCTGTGTCGTGTTCAGTAGCTGCTTTCAAGAGAAATTGGTTGGCCAGTAATTCGATATCGGAAGTTCGATCCCGCAGTGCTGGAACGTGCACTCTAATGACGTTTAACCTATGGTAGAGGTCCTCTCTGAAAGCTTGTTCATGAACTAATACCTCTAGGTTTTGGTGGGTGGCCGCAATAATCCTGACATCGACTTCAATCGATCTTCGACCTCCGATTCGATAGAAGCTGTTCTCGGAGAGGACGCGGAGTAAACGCGTTTGTGCTTCAATCGGCATGTCTCCAATCTCATCCAGAAACAACGTCCCACCGTGGGCTTGTTCAAATCTGCCGGCTCGTTGACTCGTCGCCCCCGTAAAAGCACCTTTTTCGTGACCGAATAATTCAGCCTCAATAAGGTCATTGGGTAACGCAGCCATGTTTAACGCGATAAAAGGAGCGGCGGATCTGGAGCTGTGCTGATGTAGGGCAGCGGCGATTAATTCCTTACCAGTACCACTTTCGCCTGTGATGAGTACCGTCGCATTAGATTTAGAAAGTCTTGCTATGGCCCGAAATGCTTCCTGCATAGCTGGGGACTGACCAATAATCCCGTGACTCGGAATTGCTGAGAGATTCTCTTCAATCGACGTTTGAGCTTCTTCGATCGGTTCCTGTTGTTCAATAGCCCTTTCTATGGTTTGAACCACTTCATCCGTATCAAAAGGTTTGGCAATGAACTCAAAAGCACCTTCGCTAAAGGAGTCCACAGTGCTTTGCAAGTCAGAGTAAGCAGTCATGACAATGATCGGCAACTCTGGGTGTTTTTCCTTGACTCTCGTGATCAACTCGATACCGGTCATCCCAGGCATATGGATGTCTGTCAAGATTACGGAAGGGGCTTCCGATGCCAATGCGTTAATTAACCGATAGCCGTCCTCGAACGAGCGAGTCTGGAACCCACTTTGGCTAAACGCTTTCTCAAGTACCCAACGGATATTAGGTTCATCGTCAGCAATCCATATCACATTCTGTTTTCTTGTCATTTCAATGCCTCTTGCCCGTCGTTCCTCACGGGCAGGTAAATCTTGAATCTTGTGTACGTAGGTTCGCTCTCACATGTGATTAAGCCGCCATGCGCCTGTGCCACATTTTGTGCGATGGCCAAGCCAAGTCCGGAGCCGCGCGTCTTGCTGGTAATCAGTGGCAGAAAAATCTGGTTCTGCAACTCCAAGGGAATCATTGGACCGTTGTTTTCTAACTGGACTTCAATGCATGAAGGATTTCTAAATTTGCCGATCGTGAAATGGTGAACGATCGACGTTTTCACAATTAATTTGGGATCAGTTGTCTCAGAGAGTGCATCGAGAGCATTAGTCACAATATTTAAGATCGCTTGCAGAACGTGATCTGAATCGCCGAGTAATTCGGGCAGACTGGGATCGTAATTCCGCTGGATTGTCAGATCGATTTTCTTACTGCGGTCGTCTAGTGACGATAGTTTCAAGACCCTTTCGATGACCTGATGAATATTGAATGACTCCTGATTCTTATGCTGAGATGGGCCTAGTAAGCGATCCACCAGTGTTCTCAGACGATCCGATTCAGCGATGATGACCTGCGTGAATTCCTTTAAATCCTCACTGTCGAGCTCATGCTCCAAAAGTTGTGCGGCGCCGCGGATGCCACCTAACGGATTTCTAATTTCGTGTGCGAGCGCACGTAGCAGTGCATTACTGGCAACTTGCGAACTATAGATCTGGTCTTCTTTACTGATTTGGAGAATGCGATCCACTCTTTCCACTTCGAGCAGAATTTCACCGGTGTCTAAAGGAGTCAATGCGACATTGGCGCGGATGGTCTCATTCTGACCGACGGGTTTAAGTTGCACTTCTCGGAGAATCACTGATTGATAGGACTCAAGAATGTCCAGAAACTCTTCCTCATGAATGGGGGAGTGCTCAAAGCATTCATTGAATGAATGTCCCACCACGAAGTCTTTACTATGCCCTAATAACGATTCAGCTGCATAGTTAATAAAGGTGATTTTGGACGCTTGATTCACCACAATGACAGCGAATGTCAGCTGATTGAGTATGTCTAGGATAACCGGCATGAGACTAGATAACTTCGATCTGATCTACTGAACCTTGTGCAATAATCGTTCCAATTTGATCGGCTTGAAAATGGCTAAAACCTAAGATTTGCGGGTACTTATGGACGCATACGTCCATTTTGACTATCCAATAAAGTATAGGCGGTGAGCTGGCAAAGATGGAGTGCGTATATTTCCAGAGGGTGATGCAAAGATTCACGGACAAATCTGGTCACGAGGGAAATCGCAAACGCGTGACTGTTGTTCTCTGATGAGGTTAGTTCGAACCTACCAAGATGTGAAACTCAAAGGTTGAGTCTTGCTTGGCCTGAGACTGGATCTGGTGACCGTGGATGCGGCACCAGGCAGGGATATCCTCAAGTACACCGGGATCGGTAGCCAACAGTCTTATCAGAGTGCCTGATTCGACACCTCTAACGTAATTCTGTATACGTATTACCGGAAAAGGACAGAGCAATCCACTGGCGTCAACGGTGTCCACTGAAAGTTAAATACCAATGTGCCAATTTTGCTCGATTTCATGTGCCGGTAGCGGTTCGATGGTCAAGTCTCTACTTACACCACTTTCATCGGTAATTGACACGAGCACATTATCGGCGTTCCTTCCTTTGCTATAACGGGCAATGATTTGACTGGCAAGGTGCAAGTTGCTTTCTGATGCAATACCATCGAATAGAGACACCGGCCCAGTATGGCTAACCAATTGAATGGTCTTGAACTGTTTTTTAAAACCTTGTAAGTAGTTACTCTCGCCTTCGTCTCTCGCGATGATTACCTTAAATTCCTCAGTAGGACGGATATGTCGTCCTACTTTTAGAAGCACGATGTCTTCGAACTCATAGTCGCGAACCTTTCGAGACTGCCACAGGTCGTTGAGGCGATTGCTATAGGACTCGTCGGTGAGGAAGCAACACCCCCCTGCCGGTTGTGACCACTCTGTAATACCAAACTTACGGGCAAGCTCAAATTGTGGTTTTCTTGTCCGACCACTGAAATCGAACAATTCATCTCTGTTGACCCAGCCTTTTCTTTCTGGCAAGGTAGGTGGCAGGTGCTTTGCGCACAAAGGTCGTAACAGACGATCTTCAACACCAGATTCCTTGGCCACGATGGACATCGTGTTGCTACGCTGGGACTTAGGGCGTTGTCCGATGACTTCGCCAGTGACTACAAAATCGTACGGATAGCCGTCACTTGATTTCATCTCCATAGCCCGATTGACCATGAATATCTTGCAATCCAGGCATGGGTTCAATAACTTTCCGTAACCATGCTTGGGATTCAACACGACATCCTTGTAGTCTTCCACGATGTCTTCGATATGAATCTTGATGCCTATTTGTTCGGCAACCCACAAAGCACCATGACGTTTGACTTTATCGGATTGGCTACTTCGAATGGCCTGTGTATGCCCCTCAACACAAAATCCGGTGAAAAAATTGACTCCCTCGACGTCAACACCTTGCTCAGCGACTACCTTGGCCGCCAACATGGAGTCTAAACCGCCTGAAATTAGGCAAATTGCTCTTGGCCTAGTCATTTTGCAATCTCTCCGGGCTGAGTTCGTGCAGATCTATGTTCCAGTGTTCGGGTACTGTACGATCTTGAAGTAGTTTCGCGGCGACTTCACTATAACACGGTGAGGTAAGAATACCCGAACCACCAAACGCTGCGACCCAGAAGAAATTTCGTTCAGGATTGCCATAGCCGATTACAGGATTTCGATCTGATACGAAAGAACGAAGTCCTGCCCAGGTGCGCGTAGGTCTCTCGACTGACATTGTCGTCAGTTCCTCGAACCGTTCAACGGTTATTGCAACATCCATCATTTCAGGTTGTGCATCCGTAGGTGGCGAATCGTGTTCGTCCATGGGTGAAACCATCAGTAGAGAGCCTTCTGGCTTGATATACAGATCATTGGTTAGTTTATAGATGGTGGACCAGTTTCGACTGTCTTGGTTTGGGTCAATGAGCAATGCGGTACGTCGTTTCGGCTGAATGCCAATTTTCTGAACGCCTGCAAGTTCAGCTATTTGATCCGCCCAAGCTCCGGCGGCGTTTACGACAATATCCGCCGTCAAAAGTTCACCATTCGCAAAACGAAGCTGCCATTCCCTACCTTGCATCTGAATGTCAGTCAATCGATAGTTGTTAAGTACAACACCTCCATTCGTCCTGATCTTGCGACGATGTCCATCCAATAGATTGTGGATGTCGAGATTCAGACAGTCATCGTCCAAAATAGCATGAGCGTAGTCATTGTTTAATATCGGAAATCTCTCAGCAATTTCCTGGTTACTAATGACTCTTAGCCAGGGTAGACTATCCGACCAGCGGGTCAAGTACGCATCTAGAAGATGCTTCTCCTCAGATTTAGCCACGAGCAATCGATGTAACGGTGCAGCCACCTGTTCGTACCCGTTGGCAGGGTTGAGAAAAAAGTTCTCAGAGATCACGGACATTCGACTGATTAGCCCAGTCTCGAAGTTCTTCTGGAATATGGTTGCAGACCGCCCGCTACTGTGGTAGCCACCCTGTATCTCTGCTTCTACCACTGTAATTTCAAAATTCTCAGAGGCCGCCGCGGCTGTTGAAAGTCCAGCAATACCACTGCCGATAACAACAATACGTGCTTTAGCCATAGGATCGTTAGGATGGGGCTCTTAGATGGACCGAATTGACGTTATTGCTCTTGGCGTAAACACCGATTGAGCCTGCACGATCAACGCACTTGCAATTCCAACAGCCTTTAAGACTCAGCTAGTACCGAGTCAACGAAGGCTGAAATGTAACCACCCATTTCTGAGAACACATCGTCTTCTCTTTTCCGAGTTCTCTTTAAGACTTTGTACCCGTGGTCTGCGGTGTCAAGCCAATGAAGATTTGCACCTAGTTTCTGCACGACTTCATTCATCAGATCCGGAGTAGCCATAGAGTCTCGAGTACCTGAGAGAAACAGCATTGGAACCTGTATCTGATCCATATGGTCCGCACGTGAGGTATTTACACGCTTTGCAGTATGCAAAGGAAAAGAACAGAAAATCAGACCCGAAATTGCGAGTTCAAGATCTACCACCGCGTGAGAAGCCATTCTCCCGCCAAAACTGTGTCCACCTAAGAAAAACGGTCCGTCGCTTCTACTTCGAGCGTCGTTCAGAGCAGTCGCGATAGCTTCACAAGCGACGGGATTGGAATCGACTCGATTCTTGCCAGCTTCCATGTATGGGAAATTGAACCGATACATGGAAATATCGTGAGAAAGAAGCACCGACGCAATGGATTCCAGGGTAGAGTGTCGCATACCGGCACCTGCACCATGTGCAAACACAATGGTGGCTTTCGTGGATTCAGCCTGTTGAAAGACTGCACTGACGTCTGCTTCGCCAATCTTCAGGCGGAACTCTTCCATCAATCGGCTTTTGGCAAATCGTCAACTGAAGCGATGATTTTTCCAACGAGTCCATACTCAAGCGACTCCTCTGCACTCATCCAGAGATCTCGATTGGTATCTTTTTCCACCTTTTCAACGTCTTTTCCGCATTGTTCAGCGATCGTTGCATTGATCCGCTCGCGCGTACGAACGATTTCTCGAGCACTGATCTCAATGTCTGAAGCATCACCTTGAAACATAGAAGAAGGCTGGTGTATTAAGAATCTGGTATTCGGCAGACAGAAACGATTTTCCTTTTCTGGTGCTAAGTAGATGTGCGTAGCAATGCTTCCTACCCAACCGGTGCCGATCGTACGGACTGTAGGTCTGATAAACCGCATGACATCAAATATCGAAACTCCAGAATCGACGTGTCCGCCAGGTGAGCTGATATAGATTGTGATCGGCTCCTCGTCGTTGTCAGCAGCAAACGCTAGAAGCCGTTCGGTAGTCCGTTGCGCTGCTGCTTTATCGATTTCACCAAACAAGGTAATGATGCGCTGCTTCATCAGGTGACGCATGGGATTGTTGCCGAAAGATCTCTCTCGGCGCTCTTTGTCGTTCGATTCTTTTTCCGGTTCCTCCTTGTCAGAGCGGATTCCAGCGTGTTTTGAGTCTAATTTAGACATCGATTATTCGTTTCCTGTCAAATGTTCGTTTAGTCGAATGAAAGGCGTAAATCCACGTAGTAGTAGCGTCCGTAGTCACGGTGTGCGTCTGCAAAGAACCCGAAGTAACGATCCGCCAAAGGCGCACGTTCATTCGTAGCATTCATGATTCCCAATCGCCAACGGGAGTCAACACCATCTGCTAACTCTCGATAGTATTCAAATCGTAAGTTCGTTCTCATGTGGTCTCCAACCCAATATTTAGTGCCATCGGCAAGGGTTAAGGATTGCTGATAAAAGTCTCCCAAATATAGGAAGGTTGCAGAGATTCCTAGGTTTCCTTTTCGCCACGAGGTGATCAGTGTCGTCTTCAGTTCCTGATTACCATTCTTTTGAATTAGGTCTTCGAATCCCGTGATCGGGAAGTTCAAAGGAATCATGCCACTTCGTTGTGCTTCAACCAATGTTGCTGCTCTGCCACTAGCTTCTTGTTCAAACTTAAGAGCTTGACTAAGAAGGAGCTGTGAGTTAAGTCTGCCCCAATTGCCACTCGCTTTGTGGTAAATCGAGAAATCTAGTCCGTTCAATATGCGTCTATCTAGGTTGGCATATTGATCTTCTACTCTTACCGCTTCCCCGGCTGGACATATGCCCGCGGCATTGTAGACCGCCATCGCATCGTCATCGTAGTCTATTCGAGTGATAGCCGGATTAGGGTCGAAACTCGCACAGTTGGCGTTGCCATGTTGAAGCCGTAGATACAAGTCCCAAAGTGTGTGATTTTCTTCGCCGAATAGACCTATAGTGTCTTCTTTGTCGATCGTCCAGTAGTCCAAAGTAACGACAAGCTCATCGATGGGTTCAATCACGACGCCAATAGAAGAGTTCTGCGAAGTTTCCGGCGATAAGTTTTTGCTTCCCTGGGCGACGCGTTGGATCGAATTAGTACAGTCGATTATGTCCTCGTCCGGGTCACCGCCAAACTCCGCAGCATAGCGACACGCCCAGTCTGTTCTAGTATTTTGTCGAGCGACGATTTCCTCGTTGATTGTGACCAGGTTAGGTGCACGGAATGATTGAGACCACGACCCGCGAACAAGCAATTGATCCGTAATTCTCCACCCTGCTGCGACTTTTCCAACTACGGTATCTTCTACATCGGAGAAATTCTCGTACCGTAGAGCAGCCTGGGTGTCGATGTCATCAGTGATTGCCATTTGTACTTCGCCGAATAAAGAAGCGACCACTCGATCGCCCGAATTATCAGGTGTTGGACTTGAATTTACTACGTCTGACACATAAGGGTAAGTATCACCTTGGAAATCCGTGAAAACGATGGTTCCATCCAGTCGGGGATCTCGATCATCTTCAAATGATTCTCTTCGAACCTCAGCTCCGAAGATACCTGCTACGTTTCGACCACCTATAGAGAATAGGTCAGGAGTAGATGCTTTCACATCAGCGAGGAAAAGTGTTGCCTTTGAGTCGCGTCTTACGTCAATCAGTGCTCGTTCGATATTACTGTCGATGCCGCCGTTGAATGGGTTGTATGCCGCTGGGGTAGGATCACTAAGTGCTTCCACAATTAAGGTATTTGATACACGATTGTTGGTGACATCCGCATTGCTGGCTTCAGAGTAGAGAGCGGCAGTCTCCCAATCCCACTTCCCTTGAACGCCTCGCCAACCTTGCAGGAGTCTGAATGAGTCACCATCGGCGTTCACAATTCGCGGAAGTTCAGCATAGCGATAAAAGTCAATCTCGAGTGTCAGACCATCGCAAGGTACATCCCCGATCACCTCTTCGGGCAGTCTATTTGGCGAACCACAAGGACCAAAAGGATTGTAGTAGTTGACTGCATCCACTCTCAGCTTGATAGAGGAGAATGAATATGAAGGGTGTCGGGAGATTTGGCTATCGGCCGTGTAATACATGAACTCCGAGAATGATTCCAAACCAGACTCGTACTCATGGTTGATAAACAGGAACATCGTGTTTCGTTCGCGTTTCGAGGATACGTCGCGAAATTCATTCAGGTTGTAACGATAGGTGCCCTGGCCATCTCTAGCTGCACAGGTATTTTCGTTGATTTGCCAGGCACAGTTTTCATGACCTGCTGGATAAGTTTCAAACTCGCCGGCTGTATCCACGAGTGTATTGCGTATATCAAGGTTACGCACGCTACTCACAACGTCATATTGACCGTAGAGTGAGTGCGCCGAGTTATTTCTGAAACTAATGCTGCCTTCCCACGGAGAGCCTTCGGGAATTAGCCTTCTGAAATCAGAATTTGCCCACTTCTCGTCCTCCGAAGAGTGGATGGGGTCTCGATTTTGCATATCCATAAGGAAGGCGACATTGGTTCGGCCATCATTAAAGTCGCGTCCCCATTCGACATTCAATTCATGGGTTTTCCTTGATACATTCTCGTAGAACCCAAGTCGAGTTCTCACTCGGAATCGGTCGATATCGTCCTTTAGTACGCTATTTACAACCCCAGCAACTGCATCTGCCCCATAGATAGCAGAAGCGCCGTCTTTCAGTAGTTCTACTCTGCGAACTCCAAATACTGGAATGTGGTTTGAATTGACGGTGTTTACAGGAACAAAACTACCGCCGACTTCTTCGGTTTGATAACTGGCTGCATTGACCATACGGCGCCCGTTGAGCAGTACTAGAGTATTACCTGTACCCAAATTTCTGAGATTGAAGGCACCGACATCCCCTCTCGCAGAGTTCACTCCTCCAGAGATGTTTTCTTCTTCATTGAAAAAGTTCTGACCCTGTTCGGGGAGTGCGTCTAAGAGTTCGTCACCAGAATCAACGCCAAGTGCTTCAATGACTTCCTCGTCTATGACCGCTACAGGCAGAATATCTGTCACGTCTGCCCCTCTAATTTGTGTACCTATCGTTACAACTTCTTCAACTTGCTCTTCTTGTTCTTCTTGGTTTTCTACTTCGGCTGTTTCGACCTGCGCCATAAGAGAAAGACTGCCTAATGTGGCAACTAGGTATAGCAATGCCGACAAAAATCGATTCATTTAGAGTTCCCCACGGGAATCAGATATTGGTATGCAAGCGCTATTTTAGGGTGCGTTGAAGTTCGCACCCGTATCTGGAAGATTTGCTGGGTAGGTTTAATGTTTCTCAGTGAGAGTAACAGTGGATTACTTCAAGTACGATTGGATTTTCTGAGCCATGAGATGCTCGCTCTCGGTGAGCGTAGCCTCCTGGATATGTAGCCAGTTCGAGTCCGTTTCAATTTGGCCTTTATTGTCTTGAATCTGGTAGCGTATTGCCGACGAAGAAGGTCCGCCAGAAGTTGTGCGGCTTGCAAGAAAATTCGATATCTCCAACGTTGATTTCATCTCTTCGACTTCCAGGTCGGAAACATTGAATCCGGACATTTCCTCAAAAAGTGACTGATATATTTGATCTGCTAGGTCTTGCAAAATTTGGTTGTCTTCACGCGCAATTTGAATGAGTTGTTGCACGAATTGATTAGCGTCACGTACAGAGAGGTTGTATTTCTCATTTAGATGCTCAACTAGCCCAGAAGAAGTAGCGTGACTTTGATTGAGAATCTCGACTACCTTGACTTGATCCACCTGAAGCATTGCCACCAGATCGGCGAATTGTGTGTACATTTCTCTCGCTGAATCCATCGTCTCCAGTAGGTTGTTCACAGTTCGGTAGTCGTGCATGCCGGTATCCACATTGTGGGCGTGTAATTGTTGAGTGTGTGCTCTGCCGATCACGTTATTAACAGCTGTGCGAAGCCGATCAAGCGGACGAGGATTGCGTTTTTGAGGCATACTGCTGCTTAGGCTTGTGCCTTCAGATCCAAGGTAAATCCACGGAGTCGGATAGCGTAGTTGACTGTGGACGTTTTCGACAAACATTGAAACATTGGTGGCTGATACGGAGAGCGCGCTGGAGACCTCGAGCTTATAGTCGTTCGTCGACAGGAAATTTGCGTCAAAAGTGTTTTGGACTGGATCGCTAAATCCCAGAAAGTGAGCCATTTTCTCTCGATCGAAAGGAATACTAGAACCTACTCCTGCCATGGCCCCGAGCTGTCCGATGTTTAGTCGTGAATACGCATCTCTAAGGCGATCAAAATCACGGGCCAACGCATAAGAGAATGCAGTGAGTTGGTGTGCGAAGGTTGTTGGTTGTGCAGGAACCCCGTGTGTGAAAATCGGTATGGGCGTTTCCTTTTCTTGCACCAAGCGGTCATGCAGAGCTCTGCGCATCTCTATTAACGATGCCATCGTGGAAAGCAAACCATCCCTGGCGAGCATTCTGCGCGTAATGCCGTGCATGTCTTGTCTTGATCTACCTAGGTGGGCATTCGATGAGAATGAGCCTAGCTTTTCTATAAGAGCTGCTTCCAAATCGAGATAGTTGCTACTTGCCTCTCGTTCTCCATCACGAATCTCTTCGAGAATCTCCGATTGGGCGTTGTAGATCTGAACTGCTTCCTCTTCAGTAATGTAACTGAGATCAGTGAGTTCGATCAGAGAAGCAGTATTCCCTAGAGCCATTAGGTGAAAGTAGCTTCTTTCTCTGGTCTGCAGTACATTGGAAGGGTTGGATTGAGCGTTGAAAACAGAGATTAGTGCTGCACTAAATTGAGTGGCGAGTGCTTTTGTTTCTTCTCGTGTCGTGTTATCGCCAATTTCAACTGTGATAGAAGGACTGCCGCTTAACTCAAAAAAATAGTTTTTTGAGGTGCCCTTTCCAGAATCAAATTCTCTCGGTGCGTGTTCGATCTCCGGGAGGGTGGCGATTTCTTCCCGGGCTTGAATCCATGCCTTGGCAAAGTTCGGAAATGTCGTGTCATCTGCATCGGTTTGCGTATAGAGGACATTTCGATTGGTTGCATGAAAATCCAACATCAGTGTCAGTGTGTCGCCGGATTTCAATTTTTCCATTAAGAGCTGGTTCACTGAGCTAGTTTCAGGTTGCTGGAACTTACCCCAATCTCGGTTCAGGTCAGTGGATCCAAGGTTATGTCGCCAATACCCTGCGGCTACGCCATCTGGATTAAGGTTTGGGACCAGAATAAGCTCGTGTTCCAGGAAGAACTGGCATATCGCAGACCTACTCGCACATGCCCTTGTGCGAACAGCTAGAAGATATTCAACAAAATCTATGTAGGCTACCGCACCCGGTAATTCTGGAGGGTGTGCACGTCCTATAAGAAGAATTATCTTGGTGGCACTTGGGTTGGCTACAAGTGCTTTTATCGGACTTCGTGCGTGAGAGAATCCAAGTGTCAATATTTCTGAACTAGGCCATTGCTTTTGTGTTGAGGTTAGCCATGCTTCGTAATGTTCATTGTTGATTGGTGGCTGTGCTGACACAAATAGTTGCTCTTCAATATTGGAGAACGTAAGCTCAATTTCGTTATCGGCGATGCGTACTAGCTGTTCAGTCGATAGTGGCATCCATTCCTCAAAGTCCTCACTTATCTTTGGGTGGTATCTGTGAACATGATCACCATAGAAGAGCGTCACCTTAATCGGCGAATGGGGTAGAGTAGATGTCTTTGTGACCTTGAATCCATACCAGGGACTTGGATTGATTGGTTCATCTTCTGGTAGTAGATGCAGTTTGTAATGACCTTCGGCCAGTACCTCACATCTCCCCATATTGGCGCTTGGGTAATCGGCGGAAATTCTTGCGAAGTCATCTTCACAAGCTGTTTGTCGAATGGACTCTTCAGCGAAAACGAACAGTGATCCGATTACAAAAGTAAGACTTAACCAAATACGCGAGATTGTTCGACTCAATTTAAAGGTCTTTAACTGGAACGTTCAGGTGGAATGTTACGGCGAAGCGCATTGGCACCTTGCGAGTTCGGCCTCTTCCACTCGAAAGAACGCTATTTGATCACGTGACAGGTAAGAGGTAAATCTGGTTTGGTCATAGAAAAGACTTAATCAGCCTCAAAATCTCAAGCCGGAAATTGAATCAAGCAACTAGCACTCGTTCGTTTCCCTATAGATGTAAATATCTCATCAGGAAAGTATATTTATGTACACTAAAATGAATCGTCGCAAGGAACAAATCTCACTTGAGAGTTCATCTTCCACTCGGGAGACTGTCAGGCTTGATGTTCGCTGTTCATCTAGCTCAGGATCGATTCTCCTATAAAATCAATTCCCAAAACCAGCGCTACATTTCGTTGGAGTAGCACCTAGTAGCTGGTGTAGCCCACTCAATTTCAACAAGCAATGGAATAGGTATGCCTCTAATACCTGAATATCAGGCAATGATGGATCAACTCAAGGAAGTTGGTGCACCACCAATCCAGGATATGGCGGTAGCAGAAGTGCGTGCTATGTACAAGGTATCACAGCCAGTCTATGAAGACCTATCAGTTTTCCTAATCAAGCAGTCAGAAATTAGTGGTCCAGCTGGACCTATACCAGTACGAATCTATGTGCCATCAGCTGCTGGCCCTCATCCCATGATTTTTCTATATCATGGTGGCGGCTGGGTCATTGGAGATTTGGATACTGCCGACAGCGAGGCGAGGGAGCTTTGCGTAGGAACGAATGCGTTGGTCATTTCTGTCGATTATCGCCTTGCACCTGAGAATCAATTTCCCGCAGCAGTCGACGATTCCTTTGCGGTACTTAAACAGGCTAATCAGTTAGCACAGCAGTTCAATGGTGATCCAGAGAGAATAGCGGTTGCCGGAGACAGCGCAGGAGGCAACCTTGCCGCAGTAATGGCACAGATGGCTAGGGACCAGAATGGTCCAGCAATCTGCTTTCAACTGCTGGTTTACCCGGTTACCGACGGCACTAATTTAGAAAGAAATTCGTACCATGAGATGGCAAATGGTTATCTCTTGACGCGTGATGCAATGGTTTGGTTCTGGGATCATTATTGTCCGGAAGAAGACAGAGGTAATCCGCTGGCTTCGCCATTGTTGGCGGATAACTTTTCAAATTTGCCACCTGCTTTGGTAATGACTGCAAAATACGATCCGCTGTGTGACGAAGGTGAGGAGTACGCCGAACGGCTAAGCAGCGCTGGAACGTCGGTGGAACACAAACATTATGAGGGATACATGCACGGGTTCTTTAGTCACACACCCATGATCCCATCAATAAGAGAATCAATGGAAGACGCGTGTAGCGCATTAAGGAGAGTATTTAAATCATGAGTAAATCAGCAATTGTCATAGGTGTAGGTCCCCTCAATGGACTCGGTGGTCAGCTCGCACGGAGGTTTTCCAAAGACCTTCATGTGTATATTGCGGGCCGTACGTTGAGTTCGTTGGAAGAGGTCGCATACCAAATTAGTCAGGAAGGTGGACAGGTCACCGCCGTACAAACGGATACTCGCGACGAGAAGCAGATTCAAGAACTTTTCGCTCACGTACCCGAAGGGGATCTAGATCTCGCGATCTATAACGTCGGGAACAATACACCTGGCGCGATCAAAGACATGGATCCCGGATATTTCGAGCACAGCTGGCGCGTGGGGTGTTTTGGTGGATTCCTTTTCGCTAAATCTGCCGTTAATCACATGCAAGGGCAGGGTGGTACGTTGCTGTTCACTGGTGCCAGCGCATCAATGCGCGGTAGGGCAGGTTTTGGCGCTTTCAATTCCAGTAAAGGTGCTCTTAGGA
>MKWU01003720.1_pt1 | contig 19479 bp, 16 predicted proteins | sample 809101 | NCBI WGS metagenome assembly MKWU01 (sample SAMN05860141, study PRJNA318959) | sponge metagenome | host: Aplysina aerophoba | place: Slovenia: Piran, Adriatic Sea, Gulf of Piran | collected 2013-05-07
CGTCGGGATCGCGTTCGGATAAACATGTTCGTCGGGGATTAGTGATCTGGTGTGATACTTTTCGGGTTGGGGGAGGTTCCCGAAGACAACACAGGAGCACTACAAAGCCCTTTTGCGAAAAAACCCGTGAAATTTGGGTCAAAACGCATGAATTCGGGGCAAAATCGGCCCTTTTAGACGGAAAAATGGGGAAAATGAGCGCCGAAATCAGTAACTCGTCAAACGGAGTGGCGAAGATGGGATATTACCGGGCTGCGTGATCGAGAAAAATGGTGGTAGATAGTGGTGCGTAGGGAATATTTCTTGAGTCGTTCGTAGTCATGAGGCATTCACCAAACGGAGTGCAGATGCTGGACGGGATTCGGATCTGTTGAAAAATAGCACCATTGCACGGCTCACAACAAAGATGCGTAAAGTTCGGTTATGGTCCTGCCGAAAACATCCCGTCAATTATCCTCAAGCAGTTCAATATTGCTGCCGCGTACAATACCGACCAATGGAGTATAGTCGGCATCCCCATTTGCATCAAAGGAAAATGAACCATAGATGGTATTCACATTACGCATACCAGCCAGTTTCTCCCGAACCGCTTCGCTGGTGGAATTTCCGACGCCTACAGCATCTTCAATTGCTCTCATGAGAAGCACCATTGCTGCATATGTTCGTGCGTGCTGGTCATTAGGAGTATCATTGTAACGTTTCTGGTAGGCTTCCACAAATTTTTGACTGGCAAGGTGGGTACTGCCAGAAACCCATACGTGAATAGCAAAAATCCCTTCTGTTGCCAATGGATTTGTTTCGCGAGCCAAACGGATCTCAGAAGTGCTGAGCAATGGAATTATAAATGGTACATCATGTAAGCCCAACTCATATGCCTTCAAGATGAAGTGATAACGATCAGGAGCCTGTCCGAAAAAGAACAGAGCGTCTAATTTCGGGGTTGTATTGAGGAGTGATCTGATCTGGGAATCCATATCAGGTACACCTTGATTATCAAATCGGCTAAAAGTTTCTTGCACATCAAGCGTAGCCCCGCCAATTTTGGCAAGTTCTTCAATAAATTTGTCACGTGCACTAAGTGAAAACCGATCGGCCTGATTGGTCAGCGTGGCAACATGCTCATACTTTAGAAAATCATGAGTTGCACGGACGCCCTCCGGCATTAAAACATCAACAGTGAGTGAGGATCGGAAGAGCCATTCGGATTCGGCGGCCAACCCCGATGCGGCCGAAGCAGGGGCAATCGTGACCACGCGAGATTCATCGATGATGGGAATGGCGTGCCCCGTGTTTGCAGATGTAAATGGACCTACAATGAATCTTACCCCATTCGCAATCAGATTTTGGAAGGCATCTTCGGTCCCATCCGATGTGCTTTTGGTATCCTCAACCAGGAGTCGAAAGGGTGGCATACCTTCTGAAAGAGATTCATTCGCAAGTGCGATTGTCATTTCTGACGCTAAACGCATGTTCTGACCGGCTCGAGCCAAGGAGCCTGTCAGTGGTGCTGCGAGACCAATGACGGTTTCTCGTGGTTGGTCATTGCTATTTGAGTCACATGAACTCAATGATATGAAAAGCACGACAGAAAGGGCGGGCAATAAGAATTTCATTGAACTAAGTCGAATTCAAGTAAAACTGAGTGATGTGTGTCTTTAATTTGCACACTGAAGATTATGAAAAGCACAGGAGAACGGACTGGCAATTTATCATTACTGCTTGTTCACAATGGGCCAGGCTGAAAAATTGTTGTCCTTTACTACGGCGACCACGGGATTGTACATTGCATCCCCGTCATTGTTGAAAGAGAAGGATCCAAAAATGGTCGAAAAATCTTCCATACCAGAGAGAGATTCTTTGATTGAATCAAAATCGTAAGCCGGGGCTTGACGTAGTGCTTCAATAAGAACTGATGTAGACGTATACCCTCTTGCGGCTCCGTCATCCGGGATAATGCCGAAACTTTGTGCATAGTTTTGGGAATTATGGCCCTTCACTAAATATATGTGGAAGCAACATTTGGTTCGGTAATACTTCCAGCGGGATCATATGAACTAGATTAAAGACAAGCCCTTATCGCCTCCATGATCACATGTCAGTCATTCAAACACAAGATTGCAAAAGATATCTCTTCTGCTGAATGGTATCCCAAATCAATCGGAACCACTATCCCCGCAGAACATCTGTGCGAGGGATCATCGAAACCCTGCTTATCGCGTCTCCGGCGGCCTAGTTAATGCCTTAAGCGTATTCTCAGTATCAGAGGATCCCCAGATGCCTCCTGTATAATGTTGTAGTTAGTATCTGGGAAGACTTAAACTATAACCCCGAAGGCATCGCAGAATCAACGCGCTTTCTCAGCTGTTATCCGGGTAAATTTTGTCAGAGAGTAATATTACAGTCAAAAATTCAGGTTACGTGTTAATAGAATTATTATTAGTGGAATGAGAAAGAAAATGCATGCAATATATCCAAATGCCCAAGCACGGTTCCTCACAACGAGTACGCCTAAAAATTCAGACATACGTACAGGAATTCTTCGTATCGTTTGAAAGGGGAGGAAGGTAATTACTCCACAACAATTGAATATGAGGTGGGCAAGTGCCACCTGTAAGGCAGCGGCTCCCAACGCACTGTCTCCACTTGCCAAAACGAGTGAAGCCAGTAGTGCGGTGACCGTTGTGCCAATGTTTGCACCCAATACAAACGGGAAAATTTGCGATACGGTTACAATGCCTGCACCGACCAGAGGCACCGTAATTGATGTCGTTATCGACGAGCTTTGCACCATGATGGTCACGAGCGTGCCGAACGCCAGTGCAAGCGGTACAGGGCCAAACAGATACTTATTGATGAGTCGCTCTGAACGGCCGAGAAACAGGCTACGCAGGAGTACCACCAGGTAGCGCAGGGAAAAGAACAGGAGTAAAACACCCAGTATCAGGACGAGCACACCTGAGTCCAGCATCAGTGCAACCAAGCTATTCACTACCGGCCCAGTCATCGTACCGACAAAATCTAACAATTCAGTTCCACCCATACCTGTAACCCCGGCAGTAAGCGCAGCAGATGATTTAGACAGGAATCCAAATACTAACTCCAAGGGAAAAAAGATTGCGACTGCCAGCAGATTGAAAAAATCATGTACTGAGGCAGCTCCCATAGCTCTGCCAAATTCGTCCTTCCTCCCAATATGGCCCAATGAAACAATAGTATTCGTTACGCTGGTACCTATGTTAGCTCCAAGGACTATTGGAATAGCACCTGCAACAGCAAGTCCTCCACCGGCTACAGCAGATACTGCCAGTGAGGTTACCGTGGAGGAACTTTGCACCAGAGACGTTGCAAGAATACCGATGAAGAGGGCGATGAAGGGATTCCTTGTGGTCTGAATAAGCTGTTCAGCAAAGCCTTTGCCCAATAGCTTCATGGATGTGCCCATGAGCTCCAAACTGACGAAAAAGCAAAACAACACGCCCAGTAACCCAAGCAGTGGGAGGAATGGCGAAAAGCGTTGGACTCCTGACAGCTTGTCTTGACCTGATTCTGACATTGCTACGAATATAAAAGGACCGGTAGCTCTATTTAAGGAGCGTCATTTTGCGAGTCAGGCTTCCAGTCTGCGTATGCAGCCTGTAAAGGTAGAGACCGCTGGACAGATTGCTTGCATCAAACGTCACATGGTAAGTGCCAGCAGCCTGCTGGCCATCAACAAGAACCGCTACCTGTCGACCCATGACATCGTGTACTGTAAGGGAGACATTCTGCGCACGGTCAAGGTCAAATTCGACTGTGGTAACAGGGTTGAAGGGGTTTGGATAGTTCTGATCAAGTGAGATTTCAGAAGGTATTTCTGCCGTAGTAACCTGCTCAATAGAGCTAGCAATAGATCCTACGTATCCCAGTTCATCAAGGGCGGTCCATTCGAGTAGCCAGTTCTCGCGACCGAAAGCACCGATATAGTTGGTTTCAGAGAAGAAGGGGTTGTCGTCAGGATAGTCAGCTCTGAGAAGGGTAAAAGCGGGACTGCCATTATGGGGCCTTGGGTCAAGCATTTCTGTTCCCGTGGTTCCGCGTTCGATGCCTCTCAGTTGCGGATCAACAGCAAAGTTTTTATTGTCTGTCATGTAGGTAAGGAGGGCGCTTGTGAAATCTGAATTACCGCCTCCATTAAACCACGCTGTAGTGTCAGTTCCAATTCCGAAATCCCACCAGATGTTGTGAGTCAGGCCAAGGTCGCCAGCTTCAAACCGTCCTCGGCTGTCCTCCGTTTTGGATCCTGTGTTATCAATGTCTTCAATCTGAATTGCGTGACCTCCCTTGTCCGTATTGAACTGTGTGAAGATTGAGTTATGATAGAATCCGCCTGTATTGTCGCGGAACATGAGCATTTCACCGCGATCAGATTCGGGGGAAGCATCAGATCCTGCACCGACGAAGGTAACATTGTAGATCTCCGGGATAGCGTAGGGCTGGAAATACTCATCTCCCCCAGCTCCATCCTGCTCAGCAGCGGCTCCCGCTTTATCTGTACCTTGGAGTACAAACCAAAACTGCCCTTTACCACGCCAGCCTTGATCCCAGTCAACGGCATCATCGGAATTGAAGACGCTCACGAAGTACTTCAGGTTAACCGTGCCTCCGAAAAATTCTACACCATCGTCGCCACTGGCATAGACTTCGATGTGCTCAAGTATTGTACCTGAGCCAACACCGCCCAAGGTTAAGCCCTGGATCTCGTTGCCGTCTGACTCACCAATGTTGATACCGGTGTGACGGATAGACGCGTAGCGCATTACGCCCGAGCTGTCATCCTCCACGGTGCCGCCATATTGGGCACGTGTATCGCCGTCGGCCAGAATCTCATTAACACCTTCGATTTCCTGAAAGTCACCAGCGGCATCGCCGGGGTTGTTGGTTCCTGCATGTCCTAGGATGACTACCCCACCCCAGAGACCGCGATCTTCGTAGGTCAGCAGATCAGGGCCGGAGATATTATCCTGGATCGAGGTAAATATAATAGGACGAGCAGAGGTACCCTCGGCAAATATTTTGCCTCCTCTAGCAATCACGAGTGCAGAAGCATCCGTACCTGTGCCATCTTCGGCTTTGATCACCGTTCCGGCTTCAATGTGCAGCTCTGCACTTTCTTCAACAATAACAAGACCATCCAGGATGTAAACATTGTCAACTGTCCAACGGACTATGTCGCCAGCCTCAACGTCAGCATCGGTTACTGTGACCGTCGGACGGGACTCGACATCGTCGACTTGGGCTGCAACATCCCGTGAGGGCATAAAAAACAGAAACACAGCAAGAAAAGCAGTAATAATCGTTCGCATGAGTTGTGAGAGTGTGGTTGTGAGAGTGTGGTTGTGAGCTAACCCACGGAAGAAAGAAACCGTGGTATTATTTTCCGAACATGGTAGCGTGAGACACGTGCAGTTTGTCAAAAACCAAGTCTGATAGGGAAAGCTTGTGTGCGATTCAATGCTTAAAGAATTAGTCAATTACGTAGCTAACTCCAAGACCGATCGTCCTAGATCGGGAATATGAGATATAGTCATAAGTACGACCTTTGAATGTCTGGATTTGACGTATATCCGAGCCCAACAAATTTTTTGCAGTGAGCTTGAGACGCAGGTTCGCGGGTAAATCTTGTGAAATAGTCACATCTAGGTCGTTTCTGGCTTTTTCAAATACATCAGGGGTTGCGCCCTCCGTTACGGATAGGAGTCGGTCGCCGAAGATCGTATAGTAGATACCAATCACCGTCCCCAGTCTGTAATTCTCGTAGCTCGTGCTGAGGTTTAGGAGGAAAGGAGATTGTCCCTCCAGCGAGCGGGTAATGCTGGCATTTGGATCCGAGGCGCGAATGATGACCATTTCTTCCTCAGGGATGTCCACTTGCGAACGTACCAATGAGAAGTTGCCACCAAGAGAGAGATTCTTGATAACCGGTATGGTGGTCCAAGTATCTAATCGTTTTCGGGCTTCAAGTTCGAGGCCAAAGACGCGGGCATGATCTACGTTCTGGAAAGACACAAAGCGACCTTCTCCTACGTTGCGCAGGACGCGTTCAATAGGATCATCAAACAGTTTATAAAAACCGCTTACTGCAAGAATTTCACCGGCGCGAGCAAACATTTCCCAGCGTACATCAAAGTTTGTTATCAGCGTGCGGTTAAGAAGGGGATTCCCCTCCTGAATATCACCGCCAACAAAATTGAAGCTTTGAAAAGGTGCAAGCTCACGGTAGGTCGGTCGGGCCAAGGTACGCGTAGCCGCGATTCGAAGGTTCATGTCTTCGGTGATCGCATAAATAACGTTAAGGGACGGGAGCCAGTCTGATATGTCCAAAAAGCCCGTTCGCAACGAATCCGGAAGATTTTGATCAAAGCTTTTCGTGAGCATTTCGGTTGTTTCCACTCTGGCACCCCCAACTATTTTCAACTGACGTGTGAGTGGTAACTCAATCATCAAGTACGCGGCCAGAAGATCACGGGAGGCGTCGTAATTGGCACGACTAGGTGAATTTTCCTGTAGGTAGAGTCCGGCATTGTAGGCTACGATATCACCAACATGAAGCGTATCCAATACACCAAAATTGTCATCTGAAAAGTAATGTTCTGGATCACCCTCGAAGTCCCTATAATCGATTTCCCGACCTTCGTGATACTCGAAGCGTCGCTGTCTGAACTCCCGCTCAGAGCCGTCGTAACGTCCGCCAAATTTAATACGAGCTCCCAATCCTCCCCACTGACGGAAGGGGAGGGTAAAATCCAGTATTGCGCCTTCGCTGTCCTCGTTCAGGTTACGGAAGTAACGTTGTGGAGGTGGCGCATTGCCGCCTCCCAAGGAGTAGGTTGTATCAATACCGCCAGCAGCTTCCCTAATGTTTTGGGTAGAAGAGAAGAAGCGAAGATCGGGTTCTTTCTGTGAGTTCTGTGCAAATGAGATCTTCCATTCTATTTGGATGGGTGCAAAACCATGTTCTCCCCTCAACTGAAAGCTTTGCAGAGCCCGCTCCTCATAATCCAGCGCACGTGTGATGAATGTTGTGCCTCCGGTCTGGTCACGAAAACCACTCAACAGGGTAGACTGACTCATACCGCTCTGTGTGCGCAGCGCAGTAAAAACTACTTCGTGATTATCGCTAGGTTGAAAAGCAATGGTACCGGAACCGCCCCAGGTTGCTTCGTCACTTCCTTGGATATTCTTAAATGATTCGGCTTCTTTTGGATCTGCCTTCGCAATTATATCCAAATCTGGATCTGGACCAAAATATGTCGTGCTGAACAGGTTCTCAGTAGAGGCGACATCTCCACCAATAAGGCGCCATTGACTAAACACACCATCGTCATAATAGCTATAGCTTCTGTCGTAGGTGAGGCTGCCTGTCAGGCCAAGTGGTCGACCAAAGAGCATGAGTCGTCCGCCCGCAGCAGCGGAGAAGCTGTAATTGACAGGGGTAGACGTCAAAGAGGGGGCCATAACACTGTTAAACGCCTGTGAAAAAGCATTCAATGAGTCGGCACGGGCCGTACGGATTGCGTTGGTTACGCCACGTCGCAAATCACGCAGATCCGATTCCCGCGGCAATTGTTCGACGGGGTCCTTGTTTTCAAGAACATCCGGTAAGGCGCGCAGACCATTGTCGTACCCCAGCCAGTCAGTATCACTGCCTGCATAGGTGAGGAAGTCATCAATACGACTTGCCTGATCATCGTAAGTCATTGACGCTGACACCTGCAGTGTGAATGACTCTGGGAAGGCCTTTGTCGAAACATCAACCAATCCCCCACTGAAATTCCCTGGCTTGTCGGGTGTAAAGGTCTTCAGTGTCACAATATTATCAAGCAGTGCAGATGGGAAAAGGTCCAACTGAAATGCTTTACGATCCGGGTCCGCGCTGGGTAAGGTTGATCCGTTCAGCGTTGTGCTAGCGTAACGATCGCCTAGGCCACGTATGTAAACATAGCGACCGCCAACGACGGAGGCCCCGGTCACTTTGGTCATAGCAGCTGCGGCATTGCCAGATCCAGACCGACTGATAGATTGAGCGCTGATGGCGTCGCTGACGGCTACTGCCTTAGCACGCTCGCGCAGAAGACCTGCCTCGGAGCCTGCGATTGCGGAAGCGGTCACATAAATCTCGCCATAGGAGAGGGCTTCAGGGAAGAGTTTGATTTCCAGCCGGGTTGTTTCTCCTTCGGAAACAACGACATTCTCCACCGTAACGGGGGTGAAACCCAAGTAGGAATAGACCATTGTATATATTCCAGGCTCGGCTGCAAATTCGTACTTTCCGTTTAGGTCGGTTGCGTCTCCAGTACTGGTACCGGAAATCACGGCAGTAGCCCCGATCAATATTTCACCATTTTCGCCGTCAACAACAACACCTGTGAGTGTACCGGTTTGGGCTTTGACCTGACTAGTGAGTAGAAGCAGCAGAGTTGGAAGGATTATAATCGAACCGATGCAGCGGTTAAAAGACATGAGGCGTTTGGAACTGCTAGAATTATTCTTCGGAGCAGTTCAATGCAAGGGAATACAATAGGATGTTACCGAAATGCAAACTCCATGTTAAGTTTTTGTAAACAAGTGATCGAATCATCGAATCCAGTTATTCGTTACGGAATCAATTCAGTTAGAGTTGAGGCTTATGATGAGTGAAACAGCTGAGATGGATAACATTTTGGTTACCCCGAATAGTGATGAATCCCAGGTATTGGACCTGAAAGATTTCTCCCTTTACAACAATCGGGAGCTAAGCCTGCTGGATTTTCAATATCGTGTGTTTGAAGAAGCACAGGACGTAGGCAATCCATTACTGGAGCGCTTGAAATTCTTGTCTATTGTCGGTTCAAACCTGGATGAATATTATATGGTGCGCGTAGGCGGCCTCAAGAAGCAGGTCTCCAGTGGTGTAACAGACCCTTCAGTTGACGGGCGAACGCCAGCCGAACAGCTTTTGGCCGTAAGGAAGGAAGCCCGGTTATTGATGCAGACCGCGCATGAATATCTTGTCACAACGCTCATTCCAGAATTGGCAGCATCAGGCATATGGATTCTGAACTACTCGGAATTAACGGCTAGGCAGAAGGAGGAGGCTAGATGGAAGTATGAGCAAACGATATTTCCGGTGCTTACTCCACTGGCGGTTGATCCATCGCATCCTTTTCCGCACATCTCGAATCTGAGCCTCAACTTGGCTGTGATTGTAAGGGATGAGTTGGGAGGCGAGCGTTTCGCACGGGTCAAAGTACCAAGACCGATACATCGTCTGATGCCGGTCATTTCCGAGCCTTTGACGATCAAAGTAGATTCAGCTGCCCGGAGAGCTTATTCTTTTGTATGGGTAGAGCAAGTGATTGCGGCAAACCTGCAGTCGCTGTTTCCCGGAATGAGAATAGAGGCGGTGCATCCATTCAGGATCACGCGTAATGCGGATCTGACTATTCAGGAACAAGAAGCGGATGATTTACTGGAGACCATGGAGCAGGGGGTACGTCAGCGACGTTTGGGCTCTGTGCTGAGGCTCACAGTTAATCCAGACATGCCCCAACAGGTGCGAACAATTCTGATCGAGAATATGGCTACCGATGAGGATGATGTTGTGCTGGTTAATGGTCCACTGGGGCTTGAGAGTTTGATGGAACCAATATCAGGGATTGACCGGTTTGACCTCAAGTATCAACCGTTCGTGCCATTTACTTCATTAAGGCTGAAATCGGAGACACGCGATGGTGATTTTTTTACGGTCATAAGGGCACAGAATCATTTGGTCCATCATCCTTATGATTCGTTCTCGCCCGTAGTAGAATTTTTGGAAGCCGCTTCGGCAGATCCCAGCGTACTTGCGATCAAGATGACGCTCTATCGTGTAGGGCGTCGATCCCCAATTGTAAAGGCACTCCTGAAGGCTAGGGAAAACGGCAAACAGGTTGCTGTGCTTGTTGAGGTGAAAGCCCGCTTTGATGAAGCAAGCAATATTGGTTGGGCTCGTGTACTTGAGCAGGAAGGCGTCCATGTGATCTATGGCGTCATCGGGCTCAAAACACATACGAAGGTTGCGTTGGTAATTCGGAATGAGGGAGGGCATATTCGGCGGTATGTGCACCTCTCTACCGGTAATTACAATAGCGTCACAGCACATATATATGAGGATCTGGGATTCTTCACTATTGACCCCAAGATTGGTGCAGATGCCTCAGATCTGTTCAACTTCCTGACTGGCTATTCTGAAAAACGTGACTATCGCAAGTTGATAGTAGCTCCTATCAATTTGAGAAAACGGTTCACTGAGTTGGTTCGCCGCGAAATTGATCATTGCAAGGCCGGGTGCGAAACACATTTGATTCTTAAAACCAATGCACTCGTAGATGGAAGAATGATTCGATTGCTCTACGAAGCGTCACAGGCCGGTGTTAGAGTTGACCTGTTGGTTCGTGGTATATGCTGCCTCAAACCTGGGATACCAGGTATTAGCGAGAATATCAACGTGATCAGTGTTGTAGGACGTTTTCTGGAACACAGCCGCATTTATTACTTCAGAAATGGAGGCGACGAGGAAATTTATCTGGGGAGTGCTGATCTTATGCCCCGAAATCTCAATCGACGGGTGGAAGTATTATTTCCAATTCAGGATGGGGAGTATATTCGTTATCTCCGGGATATTGTACTGGAATCATATCTCCGGGATACCGTCAAAGCTAGATATCTGGATGTGGATGGGGGGTATGGCCGGCGGGAGGGATCAGAAGAGAAATTTTCGGTCCAGGAAGAGCTGCTTCGTGTTCGTGCCGGTTGGGTGAAGGAAGAGCAGCAGCATCCATGGGAGCTCTTTTGATAATCTAATCAGAGTTGCCCGTCTCCTGATGATTATGATCAGTTTCGGCAGGGTTACCAGCGTGTCTTCGCAACGTACCGTAGTCCAGATTAGGGATAGAGTAGTTTGGTTTGCCAATCTTTGGAAGGCAGTCGATTAAATATCAGGCGCTCGTGAAGTCGGTCCTTGCGCCCCTGCCAGAACTCAATTTTCTCGGGGATCACCCGAAATCCTCCCCAGTGAGGGGGGCAAGGGATGTCTTTCCCAGGGTATTTCTTGTTAAACTGCTCCAATCGCATGTCCAATTCTGATCGTTCGCTGAGCGGCATGCTTTGGCGGGAGGCCCAAGCCCCGATACGACTACCTCTGGGGCGTGATTGAAAATAAGTTTCATTTTCATCTTTGCTGATCTGCTCAACATTTCCTTCGATTCTTATCTGGCGCTGAAGTGTCGACCAGTGGACGACCAGGGCTGCCCGTGGATTGGATTTCAGTTCGTCTCCTTTGCGGCTGTGATAATTTGTGAAGAACACGAAACCGCGATGATCTACGTGCTTGAGTAGAACAATTCTGGCGCTCGGAGATCCATCTGATGAGGCAGTGGCGAGCGTCATGGCTTCGGGGAGATAAACATTAGTGTCTTGCGCGAGGTCAAACCATTCCTGGAATTGTATGATTGGATCTTTATCTGGGCTCGCGGTTGGTAAGCCATGGATGATTCCTTGGCCGGCCCTCACAGACACATGTGTATGTGGATCAAGACTCATAAGATCTCCGAGTTAGTATAGCATTGGATGAATGAAACCTGATTAATTGCGGTCTGTTGCCGACGAGAGATTCGTATCCAGACAAGAGCTGCTAAGGTACAAGCAGCCATTGCAGTCACTGTAAGGTAACTGAATGGATTTGATACATAGGGTCACCATAAATGGCGGGATTTAGCGGTGTCGGATATCAAAACTGGGATACTGCAACGACGCGCCGGCGGCTTTTTTGAAGCAAACTCAGTATTTTTACACCTCAACTGACACACGAAGCTATTATGCGCAACTTTTGGATGAACCTACTAGCTGTAGCGGCCGGATATCTCGTAATGGCTGTTGGCATCGGGGGGATTTTCAGTCTGGCCTATATGATTATGGGGGCCGAATGGGCGTATCAACCGGAGTCTTGGGATGTTTCTGTGGGCTGGGTAATAATGAGCATCATAGTCGGGGTTTGTGTTGCCATAGGAGCCGGTAAGGTCTGTAGTCTGATTGCTCGTAATCATACTGCTCCCAAGTATTTGATTGCCCTGGTTCTGGTTCTTGGGATACTTTCTGCGATAATGATGATGACAGGTGGTGGTGGAGGGGACGAGGTTCGTGACTTCGCACCGTCAGTTTTCGAGGCAACTGAGAAAAGTGTTCAACCTGTTTGGTTAAGCTGGCTGAATCCGTTAATTGGTGCCGTGGGGATTGCTATCGGGAGCGGATTGATAAAGATTTTTGGGGATCGGTAGACTAACAATGGCCCGCCAACCAAAGCGAATATTGGGCAATCAAGTAGCCTAGGTTTCTCGTTGTACGGACCTGGTTTCGATATTGCTTGGAGTTCCAGTGTGAATCTGGTGGAGTTAGTTAGTTTTCCTCTCTCAGTACGATGCCCGTTGATGTTGAGGGATTAGAGGTGTAACGGGTTACCTAATCTACCGGTCAAGGCTACTCTGCAACCACTTTTGCCGCTAAAACTTAGGGAATGTGCAAGTAGCCGGAGGGTGAAATTCCCCGGGCTACTTGACATTCCTTTGCTGATCCTCTGGCTTGGAAAATTGATTTTCCAAGATTCGTTGTGTGTCCATAGCAGGGCGAACGTAACCCTGGTCTGACTGTAATGGGGGTAGTGTGATCTCCGGTGCCTCAATTCTCTTATAAGGGATTTGATCAAGAAGATGGCCGATACAGTTCAGTCTTGCACGGCGTTTATCATCCGCCTCAACAACCCACCAAGGAGACTCTGGGGTGTCCGTATGCAGAAGCATCTGATCTTTTGCTCTTGAATAATCAGTCCACCGGGCTCTTGATTCTATATCCATTGGGCTGATTTTCCATCTTCGCGTTGGATCCTCAATGCGACGTTGGAATCTGCGTTCCTGCTCGTCAGCATTTACAGAGAACCAGTACTTGATGAGTATGATGCCGCTCCGGATTAACATACGTTCGAACGTAGGACATTCCCGTAGAAATTCCCAGTACTCTTCTTCGGAACAGTAACCCATCACACGCTCCACACCAGCACGATTGTACCAGCTGCGATCAAAGAGCACCATTTCTCCCGCAGCCGGCAAATGGGGTACATATCTTTGGAAGTACCATTGTGTTTTTTCACGCTCTGTAGGTTTGGAGAGAGCTACTACGCGACAGACTCTTGGGTTAAGAGGTTCTGTAATGCGCTTGATAGTTCCACCCTTACCGGCTGCATCTCGACCCTCAAACAGCACAACGATGCGTTCCTTCTTGATTCGTATATGGCGCTGAAGCCTAGCGAGTTCAACATGTAGCTTTGCCAGTTCTGTCCGATAGAACTTTTTGGGTAGTCGTTCGTCGTTTTGCAGCATTTCCCGCAGGTTGTGTGTGTATTTGGTGTAAATTACATCTATCGTTATTCTTCTTTTCTAAAAAACCTGCTATGACTACCCCGTTCTTGGCAAATGAGTGAATCTGATCAGAAACGTGTTTTTGGCTTCGAAACGAGAATGCTGCATGCCGGACATGTTCCAGACGCAGTGACTGGTTCACGTGCTGTGCCTATTTACCAGACCACGTCGTATGTCTTCGACAGCCCAGATTACGCGGCACAGCTTTTTGATTTGAAACAGTATGGCAATATCTATACGCGGATCAATAACCCGACCACCGCGGCCTTCGAGGAACGGGTAGCTTCTCTGGAAGAAGGTGCAGGTGCACTTGCAACGTCGAGCGGGATGGCTGCACAGCTTGCCACAATGATGACGCTCTTGGAGCCGGGGGATGAGGTCGTGGCTTCGCAACATCTTTATGGTGGAACGCGCACACAGTTTGTACACACCTTTCGCAAGTTGGGAGTAACCGCCCATTTTGTGGAGCCCGATGATTTTGATGCATGGGAGGCTGCGATTAACTCTCAGACGCGTGTGCTTTACGCAGAAACGATTGGCAATCCTCAGGGCAGTGTGGTGGATATCGCTCGCTTGGCTGCTCTGGCCGAGTCAAACAATTGTCCATTAGTAATTGACAATACGTTTGCAACGCCGTACCTGTGTCAGCCGCTCAATCACGGGGCACACATTGCTCTGCATTCAGCCACGAAGTTCATGGGTGGTCACGGTAATTCAATTGGCGGGGTAATCGTGGAATCCGGACGGTTCGATTATAGTAACTATCCATCAATTGCGGATCCTTCGCCATCTTACCACAATCTGCGTTTTTACGACACGTTTGGACTCCACGCCTTTTTAATGAAGGCACGGGTCGAGACGATCAGAGATACGGGTGCATGTCTTTCACCATTCAATGCGTTTCTCTTGATCCAGGGGCTGGAAACACTCTCGATCCGTATGGACCGTCATGTGAAGAATGCCATGGCGATTGCAAAATACCTAGAGGATGATCCGCGCATTGAATATGTGGCTTACCCGGGGTTAGAGAGTAGTCCATATCATGAACTTGCCCTCAAATATTGTTCGCCCGGCCCGGGAGCTGTATTTTCATTTGGTATAAAAGGGGGCGAGCCTCGGGCAGCAGGCAAACGTTTCATCGAGGCGCTTAATTTATTTTCTCACTTGGCGAACGTAGGTGATGCACGAAGCTTGGTGATTCACCCAGCATCGACAACACATCAGCAGCTCTCCGATGAAGAGCTTGCAGCCAGCGGTATTGATCCTGGCATGATTCGCCTTTCAATTGGACTCGAAACTGAAGAGGATTTACTATGGGATCTGGATCAGGCATTGCGTGCGATTTGAGCACTCATTCATTGCTTACAGTTGAGCACAGAGCAAAATATCAAGCCCCGGATTTGGTTCGCCGAACCCTTGGATATGCCCGCTCGGTTGCCATCGTGGGGTTGTCTACGAAGCGTCAGAAGGCCAGCTTTTTCGTTGCAACTTTCCTAAAGAGTAGGGGGATAAAAATTATTCCTGTACACCCGAAAGCTGACAGGATCCTGGGTGAGAAAGTTTACCCTACACTGACAGACATTCCTGAGTCAGTTGATGTCGTGAATGTATTTCGGCCGCCACATGAGTGTCCGGTGTATGCAGAGCAAGCTGTAGGGATTGGTGCTAAAGTGTTGTGGTTGCAGCTCGGGCTTTTCAGCGAAGAAGCAGCAACGATCGCAAGTGCAGGGGGCCTTGATGTTATTATGGACCTGTGCATAAAGATGGAGTACGGCCGTTACGATGGAACGATGCGCTTCCTAGGCATGAATACAGGAATATTAACTGCAAAAAAGGCGCAGATTGGGCGAATCAGTTCCTCCCAGGATATGCATGCGTCCGAGTGCTCCATCTTGACCTGATTACTGTGGCCGTAGGAATTGTGCGTGCCCTGATGCGATTGCAGGGTTCATCCAGAGGCGAAGGACAGGGCTGAGAGGGTTTCTGTTGGTTATGCATAGATGGGAAGTGCAAAATTCTGGTATCATTTTATCATTCCACGGTTGTTCAACAAGAAGTATTGATCCTCTGGTAGACGATGTCCGGGGCGGCCTACAGTTATGTCTTCGGAGGCTAGGAGCCTTTACATTTGCAACTTTTCAAGAAATTGATTCCAGGCGGCGAATGGATCTGTATTCTCAGTGGTTTTGTATTGATGCTCTTTGGACGGCTAATCTTGCTACATTTATTTAGGGACTTATGTAGCAAAATCCGCATGAGCGTGGAACTTTCTTATTTCGGCAACATATAATAATCCGCAACCGAATAAGAACTATGCCGAAATCAGGTAAACACATTGCCAAAACGATCAGTATTGTGCAGCTCCTACGAATGTTCCCAGATGATAATGCGTGTATCAATTGGCTTGAAGAGGTGCGCTGGGATGGAGTATCCACCTGCAACAAATGCGGAGAGATCAAGCGAATCACCAATCCGCCGAGCAAGCCGAATACATACTGGTGCGGCAAATGCCGGAAGCACTTCACGGTTACAACTGGCACGATACTTCACGCAACAAAAACGCCGTTGCAGAACTGGATGATTGCCATTTACAGCGTGATGACAGCGAGAAAGGGCGTGAGTGCAATGCAGTTATCAAAAGAGATGGGCGTGCAATACAGGACGGCCTGGTATATGCTTCACAGAATCCGTGAAGATTGTATAAATGGTGAGTTCAAGCTTGGAAATGTTGTTGAGATGGATGAATAATATATTGGTGGGAAGGAATCCAACAAACACGCAGACAAGAAACTGAATGCTGGACGCGGAACAGTAGGCAAGATTCCGGTAATCGGAGCCAAAGAGCGCAATGGTGGAATCATTGCCCGACCAGTTGAGAATGCAGATGGAGAAACAGCGACCGGATTTGCGATTGATTCAGTTGAAAAGGGAGCAACGATTTACACGGATGAATCCAGGATATACTACAACTTGCCGTTCACGCATGATTCGGTCAATCATAGCAAGAAGGAATGGGCAAGGGGAGTAGTGAATACCAACAGTATCGAGAGTTTCTGGGCATTGTTCAAGCGTTCTCCCAATGGTACATGGCATCATGTTTCATCGAAGCATCTCCACCGATACGTGAACGAAGCCACTATGCGGCTCAATATCGGCAAATGTGAGATCAATACCATTGTTCGCATGATTGCATTTGCACACAACCTAGGGGACAACAGAATCTCCTACAAAGACTTGATAGCCTAAACGCCCGGAGGGGTAGAGAGGCTTATGAGCCCATGGCCAAAAACCGAAAACTGTACGTCGCAAAGCAGGCGAAAAAGAATGAGTTCTATACGCAACTGAGCGATATAGAAAACGAGTTGCGGTACTATCAAGGTCACTTCAAAGGCAAGGTTGTCTACTGCAATTGCGATGATCCCAGAGTGAGTAACTTCTTTAAGTATTTCTCACTGAAGTTTGAGCACCTAGGCCTGAAGAAACTGATCACGACCTGCTACAGGAATCAGCAACCAGATCTGTTTTCTAAGCATGATTCGGAGCGGGCAGTTTATCTGGAATACGAAGGGGATCAAGATGGAAACCGTCGTCCAGATCACCATGAAATTGCAGTTAAACATCTGAACGGTGACGGAAACTTTAGTAGCGCCGAGTGTATTGAGTTATTGAAAGAGGCCGACATTGTGGTAACGAATCCGCCGTTTTCGCCATTCCGTGATTATGTGGCTCAACTCGTGAAGTACGATAAAAAGTTTTTGATTATTGGAAATAAGAATGCCATTACTTACAAGGAGATTTTCCCATTGATCAAAGAAAATAAAATATGGAGTGGAGTATCTCGATGGGCAGGGGGGATGTTATTTGATGTACCCGATGATCACGCAAAATGGCTAATAAAAACAGGTAAGGAGGGAAGCAACTATAAATTTGTGAACGGCGTGGTTAAGGCGTTGTCCCCGAGCATCTGGTTTACAAACTTGCCCCACAAGAAGCGGAACGAGGAGTTGATCCTGTACAAGAAGTACTCCCCTGAGGAATATCCGAAGTACGACAACTATGACGCGATTAACGTGAACAAGACGGCATATATCCCCGCTGACTACGATGGTGTTATGGGCGTTCCAATCACATTCCTGGAGAAGTATAATCCGGAGCAGTTTGAGATATTGGGAATTGCAAATAGTGCCCGATGGATCGGATACGAATGTCTAACAATTATAGAGGGACGAAGAATTTATAATCGCATCATTATCCGCAACAAGCAACTGTGATGACGGAAATGAAAATCAAAGAGAAAAAAATTCCCATCCGTGATCTGGTTTCTGGCTACAAATCTCATGAGGATGACCGCGTCGTTGGATGGAGCGGTAAATTGGATATACGCCCATCCTACCAACGGGAATTCATTCACAAAAATAATCCAGATTTCAAGAAAAATCTGATTCAGTCCATCTACCACGGCCGCCCCATCAACCTAATATACTTCGCTCAGACAGAGTCTGGAGATTACGAGTTGTTGGATGGTCAACAGCGGATACTCACCATCTGCAAGTATGTGGTTGATCAGGATTTCTCAATCGTACTTGACGGTAAGACTTGTTATTTCAATCAACTGCTAGTGGAAGAGAGTAGAGCCAATCGGATACTGAATTACAAGCTCCATGTCAACATCTGTACAGGGGGGCGGGGCGAACTTATGAAGTGGTTCCAGACCATCAATACCGGGGCTGAGGCTCTCTCTGATCAAGAGCTTCGGAACGCTTTATACAACGGCTCTTGGGTAACCTCCGCGAAACATTACTTCACCAAGAAAGGAGGGCAGGCGAAAAGATGTGAGATGTACATGGATGGCAATCGGGAGCGGCAAGAACATCTTGAACGAATCATCCAGTGGAAAACAGGGAGCAAGAAAGATGAAGTAATTCGAGACTTCATGGCAAAGCATGAGAAAAAGCAAACTGCCGAAGATTTGTGGGAATATTTCAGGGAGGTGAGTAAGTGGATCGAATCACTCTTTGTACCGGACCAAAAATCCATGTGGAAACACAACTGGGGAGAGCTGCACCGTGAATATGCCGGTAGCACCTATGATCCAGAATACACGAAACGTCGCCAGGAAGAGCTACTTTAAGATCCTAAAGTTCAAAAGGATTCCGGTGTGTATCAATATATCCTCTCTGGCGAGGGTAGGGAAAATCTGAAACACCTGAACCTGCGGACATTCAGTAAGACAATCAGAAAGAAATTTTACAAGAAGCAGGATGGGAAATGTGCAATTTGTTTGAAGGAAATCGAGCTGCATCAGGCCCATGCAGATCATATCATACCATGGTCGGCGGGTGGAAAGACAGAGGAAGATAACTGCCAAGTGTTATGCATCAAGTGCAACCTTTCCAAATCCAACAACCCATGAAGAAATCCAAGATCAACACAAGGGAGATCGCAAAAGTAGAGCGGGAGGACATTACAATGTCTGAGTTTGAAGATGCGTTCCGTCAGATAATGTCGCACCCAGCTAAACCTAAGATAAAGAGCGAGAATCGAGAGCCAACGAAGGAAGAGTTCAGCATGAAGTGGAAGCTGCAGCGCTGAATCAGGTGTTCATGCGGATTTTGCTACATAAGTCCCTTTATTGTATCCGTACGAGAATCCCATATCACCAGTTTGCAATTGTAGTGGATTTTTTCGCGGATCTTTGCTGTCCCCTATTTTTCAGGGGATCTCAAAAAGGGCTGTTTTTCGTTCTTTTCTTACAGGTCGGCGTCCTCTTTTGGGGGGCGTTTCGCCTTGATTCGTCGGGTATAATTTCCGGTGTTAAGTCCCATGGTCTGAAAGACTTTTCGCTGGAATGGTTTCAGATCTGCATCTTGTTTGAGCAGGATACAGTGGGTTTTATTTTGTGGAAGTACGGTGGTCACCCGGTTCTGGTGGTTGAGCTTCACTTTGAGGGTTCCCCAGCTATGATGGATCTGATGGGTTCGCAGTTGACTCCGAATCAGGTGAACGGTATGAA
>MKWU01003721.1_pt1 | contig 19468 bp, 20 predicted proteins | sample 809101 | NCBI WGS metagenome assembly MKWU01 (sample SAMN05860141, study PRJNA318959) | sponge metagenome | host: Aplysina aerophoba | place: Slovenia: Piran, Adriatic Sea, Gulf of Piran | collected 2013-05-07
ATCCCCCGCGATCACCGCCGCCGAGATCTCGTAGAGCACCCGCCGTTCGGCCACGCCGAGAATGTCCCGCAGTAGCGGCTCCTCCCCCGTGGCGCCCCCCCCGGCGGGCTCCACGAAAGAGAGCACCTGCTCCAGCAACGACTGCGCGTCCCGCATGCTGCCTTGGGCCGCACGGCTCATCAGCGTCAGCGCGCCGTCGGTGATGTTCAGGCCTTCCACGTCGGCGATCCGCCGCAACCGTTCGTGGATGTCGTGGACCCCGATGCGGCGGAAGTCGAACCGCTGGCAGCGGGACAGGATGGTTTCCGGCAGGCGGTGGACCTCGGTGGTGGCGAGGATGAACTTGGCGAACGCCGGCGGCTCCTCCAGAGTCTTGAGAAGCGCGTTGAAGGCGTCCCGGGTTACCTGGTGGACCTCATCGATGATGTACACCTTGAACCGCGCCGCCGCGGGTTGATAGCGCACGTTCTCGATGATCTGCCGCACCTCGTCGATGCCCCGGTTCGAGGCGCCGTCGATCTCGTAGACGTCCAGCGATCGGGCCTGGTTGATCTCCTCGCAGTGGACGCACTTGTTGCAGGGCGTGGGCGTGGGACCGTCAACGCAATTCAGGGCCTTGGCCAGGATGCGCGCCGCGCTGGTCTTGCCCACGCCGCGGACCCCTGTGAACAGGTAGCAATGAGCGATGCGCTTGCTCTGGATGGCGTTCGTAAGCACCCGGGCAACGTGCGGTTGCCCCACCATATCCGCGAAACCCTGCGGACGCCACGTACGGGCCAGGACGAGATAAGACATGACGTTCAGAGCCGCTCCGAGTGTCCCCAGCGGGCCCTCGAGCCGCCATTAGGAGGTGAAACTTCCGCCGCGAGTCCGCACCCGGACCCGCTCGGATGCTCATTGCCGACAGCCAGGCTTCCCCGTGGCACAGGGGCGGTCCGCTACCGCTGCTTCCTTCCGGACCTGACGGGGTTTGCGGGACCCACTTGCACGGGACCCGACTGCCAGCAATCAAAATCCCGCATGTCGCAGTCGTGGCGTCAGCGGGAACCTGTGTTTAACAGATTTTCTTGACCGGACCAACAATCTTGTCTTGGAACCGAGCATCGGAGCCACGATTAGAGACCTCAGTTCTGCATCGCTCAAAGCTGGATTCCCTCTTCCTCAATGGCTTCCAGCAAGGCAAAACCCTGATGTCGGCGGAGAAATGCTGTATCCGCGACAAACGCTGAAACGAGGATCCCGGACTCAAGCGTCAGGTCACAGGCGATGGCAAAGGCCGCTTTCTCGACACTCTTCTCGGTATCATCCCCGTTGACCGCGACAAACAAGTCGAGGTCGGATTCCCCGTCCGCATCCTCTCTCGCTCGTGACCCATAAAGAGTGACCTCGATGATTCGCTCGCCGACCACCGTGGCCAGTCGTCTGACGAATTTGTTGGCGAGAGCGAGGTCGGCGGATCGAATGGAAACTACTTGACTCAAGGAATACATTCCCAAACTAAACTGTTGGCACCTTGGCGACAGTTGAACACTCTTCGCTCTCTAACTCTAACCCCGGCCGAAGACCTGCTTCGCCCTCCGGCCGGCGTACCCACTTGCGCAACGTCTCCGCTGTGCAGCCAAGCTTCGACGACACTGGAACCATCGCCGCCCACTGCGCGTACCCCGCCGGATGCTCCAACACCACGCGCACCACTCTCTCCGTACCTCCGGGGAGTACCTCGTCGACCTCCTCATGACCCCATCCTCTCAAAGAATAGAGTCTCCGGTAAACCAGGGGCGGTTCACTATTTCTCTTTGGTTGGCGCGGGCGGTGGTTTGGGCGACGCTGGCCGAGGAGGCAGCCCCCTATCGCCGGTGTGAGGAGTGGGTCGTGGTGGTTTGGGTCGTGGCGGCGTAGGCGGTGGCGGCTTAGGCTGCATATCGGTCCTTCTCTACCTTGTATGTTTCTTCGGTACACTTCTGGTTCAATCCCTTGTGAGTGGGAAGAGGAATCATATCACTGGTCGTCTCGGCATGTTGGGCAATCTCGGCTGATTTGGACAGGATCTCCTTGTCATTCCAATCTTCAACATCGAGGCTTTCCCACAAGGTCCGGGCTTGACGCTCGTACTTGCTCATGTGGGAGCATATAACACCCAAGACTGCCGCCTTTTCACTGGGATTTAGGACAAGATCCAAAACCACCACTACCCCAATCACGGCACCCGAGATCTGCACCCAGAGCGCAGGATTCGGTACGAAGTCAAGTAACGATGCGATACCGCCTATCGCGGAAATGCTGAGCAAGACACGGAGTACGGTTCGACACCGGCTATAACGCCTGAACATCGCGTCGTAGTACCGGTATCCTCGGGACACGTCCAGCAGCCCTTGCCACACCTTGTCTCTAACATGATCTGACATCATGGCGACCTCCGTAGACCCCAACATATGGGAAAACGGAACTCTTATGTGTCTTCAATACCGCCCGATCCACGTCACTGTCAACTTTAAGGGTTGACCAGTCCCCAGCAGCAATGCTTGCCATCTCCGGCCAATACAGCATTGCGGCAACTATCCAAAAATGACTGGCGGAGAGGGAGGGATTCGAACCCCCGTTACCCGTAGGTAAACCTGATTTCGAGTCAGGCGCCTTCAACCGGACTCGGCCACCTCTCCCCACGCGGTTGAGTCCCTAGATTAGCATGCCGTCTTGCCCTTTCAAACAACGGTGCGGGCCTTGCCCGAGACGGCTCTCCGGCCAACCTTTGTTTGCCTCTCCCCTCTCATAGGTGCTAGGCCGTGGGGAGAGCTCGCCTGCACTTCCTCCATGCGCATGACACACTGGGTCATATACCTGCTCGGCCCCGAGCATATCGAAATACGGGAAGAGCCCGTGCCGACGCCCCGTGAGGGGGAGTTGTTGGTGCGGATTCGGGCGGCTATCACCTGTGGGACGGACGTGAAGGTGTTCCGGCGGGGCGGACATCCGCGGATGCTGCGGGTGCCGACGCCGTTCGGGCACGAGTTCGCGGGTTCGGTTGAGGAACTGGGGGCCGGGGTGAACGGGTTTCGGCGGGGAGACCGCGTGGTGGTGGTCAACTCGGCGCCTTGCGGCGGGTGTGCGCACTGCAAGGCGGGGCGCCAGAATCTGTGCCGGGATCTTGCCTACCTGAACGGCGCGTTTGCCCAGTACATTCGGATTCCACGGCGGTTCGTCGAGCGCAGCACGTATCGTTTCGACGCGGACCTTCCCTACGAGGTGGCGGCGCTGGTGGAGCCGCTGGCCTGCGTGGTGCACGGGGTGGATGCCTGCGAGCTCGGCGACCGGTCCCAAGTCCTCGTCTACGGAGCCGGACCCATTGGGCTCTTGCTGACGGCGGTGCTGGCGGTTCGGGGCCATGAGGTCGTGGCGGCGGATCCCAACCCGGGCAGGCTTGAGGTGGCGCGGGTGTTCGGGGCGCGTGATACCGTGGAAGTGTCCCGCGGCGGCGGCGAGGCGGAGCGGCTTCGGACTCACTCGCCGGAGAGAGACGGCTTCGACTGCGCCATTGACGCCACCGGTGTGCCCGCGGTCTGGCAGGACGCGGTGGCCTGTGTTCGTCCCGGCGGCGTGGTGAACTTCTTCGGCGGCTGCCCGCCGGGGACGCAGGTCTCCCTGGACACGGCACTCCTTCACTACAACGAGATCACCATCAAGGGCGTCTATCACCACCGTCCAGCTACGGTTTCGCAGGCCCTGGAACTCTTGAGCCGGAAGGCGTTCGATCCGAGGCCGCTGCTGTCCGCCGAGGTGCCGCTCCAGGACCTGGAGAAAGCGCTGCGGTCGATGATGGCCAAGGAAGCCCTGAAGGTCGTGGTCCGGCCATAAGGACAGCCGCGCCCTCTTTCATGAAGCACGGCTCGGGGTCAAGCCGTCACACCACCCGGCGCCGCAGATACGCGCTCAGGTAGTCCACCCCCGTCACCAGGATGTAGAGGGCCAGCAGCAGCGTCAGGAGCTGTTGTTCGAGGAACAGGCTCAAGGAGATGTGGATCCGCTGGCCCAGGCCGCCGGCGCCCACGAAACCAAGCACCGCGGCCACGCGGATGTTCACCTCCCAGCGATACAACGTGTAGGAGACGAACTGGGGCAGTACCTGCGGCAGGATGCCGTAGAACAGGATCTGGATCTTGCCGGCGCCGGTGGACTGCAGGGACTCGATGGGCTGCAGGTCCACGTCCTCCAGCACCTCGGCGAAGAGTTTCCCCAGCACGCCGCCGGTGTGGACCCCCAGGGCCAGCACCCCGGGAAAGGGGCCGAGGCCCACCAGGAAGACGAAGATCAGCGCCCACAGCATCTCCGGGATGGTGCGCAGGAAGTTGAGAATGGCCTTGGCGGCCAGGTACGGCAGGCGCCGCAGCAGGATCCGATGACGCCGGGGCTCCATCTCGTAGAGCAGCCCGGCGTAGACCAGGTTGCGCGAGCCGAAAAACGCCAGCGACAGCGCGATGACCACGGACAGCAGGGTCCCGATCAACGAGATGGCCAGGGTCTCCCACGCCCCGGTCACCGCGTCGGCCACCACCTTGCCGGAGAGATCCGGGGGGAACAGGCGTTCGACGTACTCGACGATGGCGCCCCCGCCGTCGGCGCTGAACAGCATGCCGAGGTTGATCTCGGACCCCTGGTAGCTCCAGACGAAGAGCGCCCCCAGGAACGCCAGCAACAGGTACGTCGACAACCGCGAGCGGTCGCGGGCGCCGGCCCTCAGGGCGGCCAGGTCGGCCGGAGTGGTGGCGGGTTGATTCATAGCAGCGACCGCACCTTGGAGCTGATGTAGTCGGCCCCCGCCACCAGCGAGAAAAGGATGATCAGCAGAGTGGTCACCTCGTGGAAGTTGAACATCCGGATGGAGATCTCGATTTGCTGGCCGATGCCGCCGGCGCCCACCAGACCCAGGATGGCCGAGGTGCGCACCGCGCACTCCCACCGGTACAACGTGTAGGAGGTGATGTTGGGCAGCACCTGCGGGAACCAGCCGTAGAAGAAGATCTGCAGCCGGCCGGCGCCGGTGGACTGGATGGCCTCCAGCGGGCGCTGGTTCACCGACTCGAAGATCTCGGAATACACCTTGCCCAGCATCCCGCCGTAGGCGACGCCGATGGCCAGCACCCCCGGAAACGGCCCCAGGCCCACGGCGCGCACGAACATGAAGGCCCAGACGAACTCGGGGATGCAGCGGAACAGGCTCAGCAGGGCCCGGGCGAGGCCGTAGAGGCAGACCTTGAGGGCGTGTCTCACGCCCACGCCCCGGTACTCGGACTCATGGAGGAGGCCCTGGAAGCTGAAAGTGCTGGTGGCCAGCAGTCCGAGGGGAAACCCGATGATCACCGCGATCAGGGTCCCCATGACCGAGATCTGGATGGTCTCGAGGGTAGGCCGGACCATCAGCTCGAGGAAGTCCCAGGACAGCTCGGGCGGGTACATCCCGCTGACGAACTTCCACAGGTGCTCCCTGCCCTGGGCCTGGAAGAAAAATCCGAGGTCCACTTCGGCCCGGCGCCAGCTATCCGCCACCAGGAACAGGAACAGGCCGCCGAACACGTAGGGAAAGATCGACCGCGACCCCAGCGTTCCGGGGGTGAGTCTCGCGGACGCCGGGCTAGATGGCGACCCGCTGATGCTGCGGTTCATGGAAGAGCCCGTCAGCGCCGTCTTCCGGGACGTGGCCGGAGTAGAGCTCCCGCAGGAGCTCCGGGGTTACCTGGGCGGCGGCGGTGTCGAACAGCTTGACCCCCGCCTTCATGCCCACGACCCGGGTGAAATACGAAAGCGCCAGATCGGTGCTGTGCAGGTTCACCAGCAGCGTCTTCTGGGTATTTTCGCTGATGGCGATGAGGAGCTTGATGATGGCCTCGGCCAGGGACGGATCCACCGACGACACCGGCTCGTCCGCCAGGATCACGTCGGGATCCTGCACCAGCACGCGGGCGATGGCCACGCGTTGCTGCTGGCCGCCGGAGAGCTCGTCCGTTCGGCTGAAGAGCTTCTCGCCGATACCCACGTCGGCCAGGGCGCGGTGGGCGGTTTCCAGCCGGAACGGCCGCACCAGCGAGGCCAGGGACCCCAACAGCGACCAGTCCCCGAGCCCGCCGGAGAGCACATTGTGGACCACCCGCAGGCGCGGCACCAGATTGTGCTGCTGGTAGACGGTGCCGATGCGGCGGCGCATCTCCCGCAGCCGCCGCCCGTACAGCTCCGCCGCCTCCTCGCCGCCGATCCGAAGCCGTCCGGAGGTGGGCCGGAGGGTGCAGTTGAGCATCCGGAACAGGGTGGTCTTGCCGGCGCCGCTGGGGCCGATCAGGGCCACGCGCTCGCCCTGGCCGACCTCCAGATCGAACCCTTCCAACGCCACCTGCTCACGCCCGAACACCTTGCGGACGCGCTCCAGGCGATATTGCGGCGAGGGAGTCAATTGACCTTGAGCATCCCCGCGGCAATAGCCGCCTTCTTGATGCCGTCCCAATCCGAGTCCTTGGCCGGAATGAACTTCCGGGTGCGCTGAAGATCCATGATCTCCTTGTGCTCCGGGTTCGAGTATTCCAGTTTCAGCAGCGCCTGCTTGAACTTCTCCCGGACCTCCCCGGACACGCCGCCGCGGGCCACCCACACGTAGTCCACGTACGGCGGCGTGGTCCAGAACGCGTGGACCTCCTTGGTATCGATCTTCTTCTTGTCGACCAGCTTCTTCCACACCAGGAAGTTGAGGGCGCCGGCGTCCACGCGTCCGGCCTCCACCCAGGCCGCGGTGGCGTCGTGGGCGCCGCTGAAGCCGAACTTGTTGAAGTCCCGCTCCGGCTCGATGCCGGCCGCCTTCAGGAAGTGACGCGGCATCAGGTGGCCCGATGTGGAACTCACGCTGCCGAACGCAAAGGTCTTGCCCTTGAGGTCCGTCAGGTCCTTGATGCCGGAGTCCGTGCGAGTGACGAAGACGCTCTTGAAGCTCGCGTCCTCCTCGCGCATGACCAGCCGGGTGGCGCCCTGCGCCCGCTCCGTCGCCTGGACCGACGTGAAGCCGCCGTACCAGACGATATCCAGCCGATCGGCGGCCAGCCCCTCCACCGTGGCGGCGTAGTCCACCACCGGAACGAACTTGACCTTTACCCCCACCTCCTTGGCGATGTAGTCGGTAAAGGGCTTGAATTTACGCAACAACTCCTGCGGATCCTCGTCGGGGATCGCGGAAACCCGCAACGTGTCCGCCGCGGCGGCTCCCCCTAGCGACAGGATCGCCAACAGCACCCAGCACACCAGTCCACGCTTCATTGCAACCTCCCGGAGTAGAGTATTTCGGGGGAGTTGATATCATAACAAGCTATATGTCAAATAGGGCTTAGCTATAGCGGGCACCTTGCCATAGATGGGACTGCGGTGCCCGGCTCAGAAACTGCACGAACGCCCGCGGCACCGGTGCCAGCGGCCGGTCCCGGTGGGTGACCCGATAGAAGGGCCGGATCAGGTCGAGCCCCTCGATCCGAAGCTCCTCGATCAGCCCGTGCTGGACCTCCCGCCGGATCGCGGCGCGGGAAAGGATGGAGAACCCGAGCCCCTCCATCAGCGCCTCCTTGACCGCGGCCGTGCTGCCGAGCTCCATCCCCACCTTGAGAAGCCGCTGCGGGTCGTGGCCGCGCTTGACCACGAACTGCTGGAACGAACGCAGGGTGCCGGAGCCCGCCTCCCGGGAGATGAAGGGATACTTGCCGAGGTCCTGGAGCGGCACGTGCTTGAGCGCGGCCCAGGGGTGGTTCGCCGGGACCGCCACGACCATCTCGTCCTGCCACGTCTTGCGGTAGCTGAGCCTGGCGTCATGGGTCCTGAAACCGGTGAAACCCAGCTCCAACGCGCCCTCGAGGATGGCTGCCACGATCGCCGCGGAATCGCCGATGCGGAGCGCCGGCCGGACGTCCGGGAACCGCGCCACGAAGCCGCCCAGCATACCCGGCAGAATGTACTCGCCCGGCACATTGCTGCCGCCCACCCGGAGCTCCCCCTCCACCTTGCCCTGGATGCGCTCCAGCGCGGCCAGCGTCTGGTTCTTCAACTTCAGCACCGCGCCGGCCTGCTCGTACAGAATCCATCCCGAGGGCGTCAGATCGAACTTGCCCCCGAAGCGCGCAAAGAGCTTGAAGCCGAGCTGCTGTTCGAGGGTCCGGACATGGGCGGTGACGGTGGGTTGCCGGAGGGAGAAATGCTCCGCCGCGAGCGAGAAGCTGTGAAGCTCCGCTACCCAGTAGAAGATCTCGAGCTTGCGGAGGTCCAGGTCTCTTGAAGCCTTGGCCATGATTTCTTCCCTCGTTTGTCGTGGGCTTCGGGCGGGGTCATTGCCATGCAACGCCAACCCGGATACGGTGATTCCAGACATGAAGATATCGCCACTCGACAACTTCCACAAAGGGAACGGCGCGGTCTTTCTCGAACGGGAGGGATGGAGCCTGCCGGCCTACTTCGGCGATGCCGCCGCGGAATACCACTGCGTGCGCTCCGGCGCGGGCTGGCTCGACCTGGCGGACCGGGCCATCCTCTCCATCACCGGGCCGGACAGCACCGAGTGGCTCCAGGGCATGTTGTCCAACGATGTCGAAGCCCTGGAGGCGGGCGACGGCGTACGGGCCGCGGTGTTGAACATCCAGGGCAAGATCCTGGCGGACGTGAGGGTGTTCCGTACCGACGACGCGTTCCTCCTGGACTTGAACGAGCCCCTCGTGGCCGGCGTCCTCGAGCACCTGGACCGTTACCTGATCGCGGACGAGGTGGAGATCGCCGACCTTTCCGGCGCCCTGGCCATGCTGTCGATCCAGGGACCGGCGGCCGGCACGACGCTGTCCGGACTGCTGGACGCGGGCTCGCCGCCGGCGGACGACCTGTCCCACGGCGACTTCGCCATCGCCGGCGACCGCATCCGGCTCATCCGGGCAACCCATACGGGAGAGCCCGGATTCGACCTGGTGGTGCCGCGGCGGCGCCTCCCGGCCATGGCGGCGGAGCCGGCCGCAAGGAACATCCCGTGGGTTGGGCTTCAGGCCCTGGAGACGCTGCGAATCGAAACCGGAATTCCGCGCTACCGGGTCGACATGGATGCCGAGACGCTCCTGCTGGAAACCGGTCTGGACGACGCCGTCAGCTTCACCAAGGGCTGTTATCTCGGGCAGGAAACGGTGGAGCGCATCCACTCCCGGGGCCACGTAAACCGCAGGCTGGTGGGTCTCAAGGCCGAAGGCGACGTGGTGCCCGACCCCGGCGACCCGGTCCTCGACGATGACCGGCACATCGGCCGGGTCACCAGCGCCGTCGCCTCGCCGCGGTCCCGCTGCCCCATCGCCCTGGGCTACGTCCATCGCGACTACTTCGAGCCGGGCAGCGCCGTCACCATCAGCCACGGCGACGTGACCGTCCCCGCCACCGTGCACGCCCTGCCCTTCTGAGGCGCCGCTAGCCGGGCCTTCCTTAAGGGAAAAGAAAAGGGGCGGCGCATGCGCCGCCCCTTTCGTGACCCGTCCGTTTTTCTGTGTACGGACAGCTAGAGCTTGTCGAGCTCGGCCAACAGGTCGCTGTTCTCCGGAATGCCGCCCTCGTAGAGCTTCGCATACCGGACGGTACCCTGCTTGTCGATGATAAAGACCGCTCTCTTGGGAAAGCCCTGGGGGCGCAGGCAGTCGTACTGCTTGCAGACTTCCCCCTGGGGAAAGAAATCCGACAACATCGGGAAGGAAATACCGCCCATCTGTTCCGCAAAAGCCTTGTGGGCGAACACCGAGTCAACACTCACGCTCAGGACCTGAGCGTCTTTGGCTTCGAAGCTGGCCTTGTCAGCCTCGAAGTTGGTTAGTTCCTGCTTTCAGCCGCCGGTGAAATCCAGCGGATAGAACGCCAGGACGACGTTCTTCTTGCCCGCGTAGTCGCCCAGGGACACGTTTTCGTCCCGGGAAACCGGCAGGCTGAATTCGGGGGCTTTCTCCCCCACGTTGGGCATTGCCATCAAACGATCTCCTTTCAGAAGTTTTCTGCAGATGCGCTCTTCACTAACACAGTTCCCCTTCCCCATAAAGACGACCGAAGTCCTTCAGCGCTTCCACCGTGCTCGGAAACGCGAGATCGTCCCAGGGAACCCGCGACAGGGGAAATGCTCCCGCCTCGGTGCTCTCATCCCCGGCGGCAAGGGTTCCGCCCACCACGTCCGCCACGTAGACGATGATCACGTTGGGCGAACCGGAGTAGGAATACACCCCCAGGAGCGACCGGGTCACCACCTCCAGGCGGCTCTCCTCCCGGGTCTCGCGCACCGCCGCTTCGGCGGTACTCTCGCCCCGGTCCACGTAACCGCCGGGGAAAACCCACTTCCCCATGGCCGGCTCGATGCCCCGGCGCAGCAGCACCACGCCGCCCTCCAGCGTGCAGATGGTGCCGGCCACGACCTTGGGGTCCTGGTAGAAAATGAAGGAGCACTTCTCGCATACCAGCCGCTCTGGCTCGCCGCTCTTGAGCACGCGCGGCGCAAGGGCGCCGGCGCAACGGGGACAGAAGCGATAGCCGCCGCCTCCGTGATGATGCGCGTGGTGGTGATGATCGTGGGTTGCCATGGAGTGCTCTTTCCTGGGTCATTGGGAACGGGAACCGATGATCGACCGTGGCGCCGGGTTCGTGAACAAGCGGGTTTAACACCCGCCCTACAGGGACACGGCTCGTCTGAGGCGCTTCTCTTCGGCTTCGGTCAGCGGACGTATCTCGCCCCGCTCCAGTTGACCGAGGGCGATGGGGCCGAAATGGCTCCTCACGAGCCTTTCGACGGTGTGCCCGACCGCCTCCACCATCCTGCGGATCTCGCGGTTTCGGCCCTCCCGGAGCTCCATCCGGAGCCAGACCTTCTGTTTCAATCGCCGCAGCACCCTGACGTCCGACGGCGCGGTCGCCCCGTCTTCCAGCCGCACGCCCCGGCGCAGCCGATCCAACTGTGCTTCCGTGGGCATGCCGCTCAACTTGACCTCGTAGGTCTTGGGCACGCCGTAACGGGGATGAGTCAGGCGGTGGGCCAGGTCGCCGTCGTTGGTGAGCAGCAACAGGCCCGAAGTGCCGTAGTCCAGGCGACCCGCCGGCACCACGCCGGGCGGATGACCGCCGGCGCGCAGATAGTCCGCCACCGAGGGCCGCCCTTCGGTGTCCCGCATGGTGGTGATGACGCCGGCGGGCTTGTGGAACGCGAGACAGACCCGCGACGCCGCCGGTCGAATCGTCCGCCCGTCGACCCGGATGTTGTCCTTGGCGGCATCCGCGCGGGTCCCCAACTCCCGGATCCGGTGTCCGTTGACCGTGATACGGCCTTCGAGTATCCACTCTTCCGCCTGGCGCCGGGAGGCCAGCCCCGCGTGCGCGATGATCCGCTGAAGCCGTTCCACGGGTCAGTCCGGCTCTCTCTCGTCGCCCGGCGGACCGTCCTCAACACCGGCCAACGGTTCATCACCCTCCCCCGCCTCCTCTCCTCCGATGCGATCCGGATCGGCATCTTCCCCGCCGTCGCCCCCCGCCTCCGGGCCGTCGAGGCCTTGCTCCCGCAGCACCTGGGTCATGTCCTCCATCTCCCGCAGGGTCGGCAGGCTGCCGAGGTCCTTCAAGTTGAACGCCTCGAGAAACTCACGGGTGGTGCCGTAGAGGAAGGGCTTGCCGGCCACGTCCTTGCGGGCAACGATTCGTATCAGGCGCCGATCCAGGAGCGTGGAAACGACGCCGTCGACGTTGACCCCGCGAATGTCCTCGATCTCCGCGCGGGTCACGGGCTGCTTGTAGGCGATGATGGCCAGGGTTTCCAGGTTGGCGCGGCTCATCCGCGCGGGTTTCACCGCCGTGAGCCGGCGGACGAACTCCGCGTGCTCGCTGGGCGTCCTCAACTGGTAGCCGTTGGCCACTTCCGCGAGGCGCAGACCCCGGCCCGTCCGTTCGTACTCCTGGCGCAGCTCGCCCAGGGCGTCGGTGATCTCCTTGCGCGGGATCTCGTCCAGGACGCTTTTCAAACGATCCGCGGACACGGGGCCGTCCGCCGCCAACAGCAGGCTCTCGAGGATCGCCTTGAGCCGCTCACTCTCCATAATCGTCCTCCGGCACATCGGTCTCGATGGCCGCGCTGGCCTCGGACAGCGACAGCATCGGTTCCAAGACGATGGGGCCAAGCCGGTCCTTCTGGACCGCGTGGACCGCCCGCATCCGGATGAGCTCCAACAGCGCCAGAAAGGTCACCACCACGTCCATTCTCGAGCGCGCCGAATCGAACAGCTCCTGGAAGAGCACCGACGGCCGGTGGTGCAGCTCGTCGAGGATGTAGGTCATGCGTTCGCGCACCGAAACGGTCTCCTGCACCACCCTGTGCACCGACGGCCCCGGATACCGTTCCAGCACCCGCTGGAGCGCCGACATCAGGTCGAACACCGAAAGCTGCTCGAAGCTCACGTCCGTGACCCGCTCGGACCGGTCCCGCCGGACGAACACGTCGCGGTTGAGGATGTCCCGGTCCTCGAGCTCCCTGGCCGCGTTCTTGAAGCGTTCGTACTCCAGCAGCCGGCGGATCAGTTCTTCCCTGGTATCGCCCGGCTCGTCGTCGTCATCCTCATCCTCCTCGTCGGGCGGGAGCAGCGTCTTCGACTTGATGTGCAGCAGGGTCGCGGCCATGACCAGGTATTCCCCGGAAACGTCGAGGTTGAGCCCCTGCATCAGCTCCAGCGCCTCGAGATACTGCTCCGTGATGGACGCGATGGGAATGTCGGCGATGCTGAGCTCGTTCTGCTTGATCAGGTGAAGCAGCAGGTCCAACGGACCTTCGTAGATCTGCAGTTGAACGTGCACCGCCATGGCAGCCGCTAGAGCGTCAGCGCCGAGCGGACCTCGCTCATGGTGGCCGCGGCCTCCTCGCCGGCCACCCGGTTGCCCTCGGCGATGACGTCCCGGATGTCGTCCGGACGCTTGTCGTAATAGGCCTTCTTTTCGCGGAAGGGGGCGAGGTCGTCCACCACGTGGCGAATCATCACCTTCTTGCAGTCCAGGCAGCCGATGCCGGCGCTGCGGCATCCGTCGGATACTTCCTTGATCTCTTCCGGAGTGCAGTAGATCTTGTGGAGGTTGAAGGCCGGACACTTCTCCGGCTCCCCGGGGTCCGTCCGCCTGGCGCGCGCGGTGTCCGTCACCATGCGGCTGAGCTTTTTGTCGATGGTCTCGGGGGAATCCGACAGCAGCACCGAGTTGCCGTAGCTCTTGCTCATCTTGCGCCCGTCCAGACCCGGCAATCGCTGGGTCTCGGTGAGCAACACCTCCGGTTCCGGGAACACCGGGCCGTAAAAGCTGTTGAACCGCCGGACGATCTCCCGGGTCAGCTCCACGTGAGGCGCCTGATCCACCCCGACGGGTACCCGGTGGGCCTTGTACATGATGATGTCGGCCGCCTGCAGCACCGGATAGCCGAGGAAGCCGTAGGTGGACAGGTCGCGCTCGCTGAGCTCCCGCAACTGTTCCTTGTAGGTCGGGTTCCGTTCCAGCCAGGAAACCGGGGTCAACATGGACAGCAGCAGATGGAGCTCGGCGTGTTCCTTGATGTCAGACTGCCGGAAGATCGTGCATTTCGCCGGATCCAGCCCGACACTCAACCACTCCGCCACCATCGCCCGGGAACCGTCCATGATGCCGTCGGGTGACTGGTAGTCGGTGGTGAGCGCGTGCCAGTCGGCAACGAAGAAGAAACAGCGATAGCTCTCCTGCAGCCTGGCCCAGTTGCTGAGGGCCCCGTGGAGATGTCCAAGATGAAGAAGTCCGGTGGGGCGCGCCCCGCTTACAATGGTTTCCATGGGCGTCAGCTTACACGACTCCGACGATGACGGCCAGAAACCAGATGATGAAGTCCATGATCGGCACCAGCGTGTAGGTCAGTGCTCCGGTCATCAGGAGGGCCACGACGATGATGAACCCGAAGGGCTCGATACGGGCCACCTGCATCGCCTGCGGCTCCGGCAGAAGGCCCACCAGCACCCGGCCCCCGTCCAACGGCGGCACCGGCAGCGTGTTGAACACCGCCAGCATGACGTTGATGCGGACGCTGCTGAGGGCCATGTACCACAGATAGGACGACACCGAGCCGGAAACGGAACTGCCGCTGATCAGGATCAGTTTCACGATCACCAGGCTCAGCACCGCCAGGATGATATTGGCGCCGGGCCCCGCCAGGGCCACGCGGATCATGTCGCGCCGGGGATCCTTGAGGTTGTCGTAGTCCACCGGGACGGGCTTGGCGTAACCGAAAACCGGCCCGCCGGCCCATATGAGCAGGGCGGGCAGCAGCACGGTTCCAACGATGTCGATGTGGGAAAGGGGGTTCAGGGTCAGCCGGCCCATCATGGCGGCCGTGGGATCTCCCAGTCGGTAGGCCACCCATCCGTGCGCCACCTCGTGAAAAACGATCGCCACCAGCACCGGGAAGGCCCAGATGGATAGCTGCCACAGGAAGTCTTGGGGCATTGGACTTTCTTAAGGGACACGGTGCAAAAACACAATACGGCTTCCGGCGTCGCGCCCCCCTACCCCTTGCCGTCCGGCGCCTCCCGCGGATGGAACTGGCGGTGGACCTTCTTGATGCGGCTCCGGCTGACGTGCGTGTAGATCTGGGTGGTGGCGATGTCCGAATGGCCCAGCATCGACTGCACCGCGCGCAGGTCGGCGCCCCCCTCGAGCAGGTGGGTGGCGAACGAATGGCGCAGCGTATGAGGCGTGACCCGGTGGTCCAATCCGGCCTGGCGGGCGTACCTCCGGAGCAGTTTCCAGAACCCCTGGCGCGTCAGCCGCGTGCCGCTACGCGTGAGGAACACGTAGTCGCTGTGCCCCCGCGTGAGGAAGTGCGGGCGGACCTCCCTCAGATACCGCTGGAGGCAGTCCCGGGCCCAACGGCCGAACGGCACCAACCGGACCTTGGCCCCCTTTCCCCGGACGGTCAGGTAGTTGCCCTCCAGATTGATCTGCTGCAGCGTGAGGGAGACCAGCTCGGAAACCCGCAGGCCGCTGCCGTAGAGCAACTCCAGCATGGCGCGGTCCCTCGCGCCCCGGGGTTTGGCTTCGTCGGGCTGGTCCAGCAGCGTGCGCATGTCCGTGGCCCCGAGGGTCTCGGGCAGACGGCCGGCGGCGCCACGGGCCGAGAAGTCCGGCACCGGGTCGCTCGCGACCATCTCTTCCTTGAGCAGGAAGCGGTAGAACCGCCGCATGCTTCCCAGCAGGCGCACGACGGAGCGCTCGCTCAAGCTGCGTCCCCTGAGATCGGCGATGTACGCCCGCAGGTCCGACTGGGTGGCGTCGCCCCAGGCGTGGACACCGCGCTCGGCAAGGAACTCCGCCAACCGGTTGAGATCGCGGCTGTAGGCCTCCAGGGTGTTCGAGGCCAGTCCGCGTTCCACCGCCAGCACCTCGATGAACCGGTCAACCGGCCGCGTGAGTTCGTCCGTCATCCTTCGGGTCCAGCTCGCGGTGAAGGGTTTCGCCCAGGGCTTGAAGGCGGTCCTCGTCGAGGATTTTCCCGCCGTCCGCATCGGCGACGTAGAAGACGTCGGCCACCTGGTCGACATCGGTGGAAATCTTCGCCAGATGAATGGAGTAGTCCAGTTTCGAGAGCCAGTAGGTGATGGTGAAGAGAACCCCCGGCCGATCCTTGGTGTAGACCTCGATGACGGTGAAATCATCCGACGCGGCATTGTCCCAGCGGACATGGGTGGGGACCTTCACCGCCGGTCGCTGCAGGAACGACGGCCGCGACCGCCCCACCAGCTCGGAGACGTCCGTCTTGCCCTCAAGGACCCGCTTCAGCGCCAGCTCCATGCGCGACCATTTGCCGGAGTCCATGACCACCTCGGCCTTGCCCTGATGGGAGATCCGGAAAACGTCGAGGATGAGCCCGTCCCGGCGGGTGTTGATGCGCGCGCTCAGCACGTTCAGCTCCATGCCGGCGAAAACCCCGGCAATGGAGGCGAACAGTCCGGGCTGGTCGTGGGCGCAAATGGCGACCTCGCTGTGGCCGTGCTCGGGATGATGGAACACCGCCGCCAAAAACGGCTCGTCGCCGAGGCGCCGCAACAGCCGGTAGTGGAACGGCATGGCCTCCTCGGGGGTGGTGAGAAAGTAGCGGTCGGGCATGGCATCGATGAATTCCCGCCGCACCTCCTCCGCGGGGTGCTCCGCGCCCAGTTGGGCCAGGAGCCGGCCCTGTATCCGCTGCACCTTGAGGTCCCGGTCCGGTCGCGCGGACTCGCCCTTTTCGCGCTCCTCCAGCACGTTGAGGGTACGGTTGAAGAGCTCTTCCAGCAGCGCGCCCTTCCAGTTGTTCCACACGTCCGGCCCCACCGCCTTCACATCCGAGTACGTCAGCACGTACAGACACTTGAGATTTTCCGCCGTGCCCACGGTATCCGCCAGGTCCAGCACCGTCTTCTCGTCCTGGATATCCCGGCGAAAGGCCGTTCCGGTAAGCAGGAGATGGTGCAGGACGAGAAAAGACAGCAGCTCCCGCTCGTCCTCGTTGAGGTCCATGCGCGCCGCCACTTCCATCGCCATCGCCCGTCCCAGCTCGGAATGGCCGCCGCCCTGACCCTTGCCGATGTCGTGGAACAGTATGCCCAGGATCAGGATCTCCGGCCGTTCCACCTCCCGGGCGAGCTGCGACAGGCGGGGCAGCGATTCCCCGAACTCCCCCGACCGTAGGCGCTCGAATTCCTTCACCGCCCGCATCAGGTGCTGGTCCACGGTATAGATGTGATACAGGTCGTGCAGCGCCAGGCAACGGACCCGGCCGAACTCCGGGATCAAGGCGTCCAGCACCCCTGTACGATGGAGCTCCAGCAGGGTTTCGTAGATCCACTCATTGCCCCGCAGGATGTCGAGGAACCGGCGGTTGGCCGCCGCCGAGTCCGCCAGACGCCCTTCGGTGGTCCCCGCCCAGGCCCTGACGACCTCCCGCGAGTCCTGCCCCAGGGTCAACCGGTATGTTTGCAGGTCCGCGAACAGGTCAAGCAGCTCTTCCGGAAGGCGGCCGCCCTTTCGCGGCGCCACCGCCAGGGTCCTTCCGGCGATCCGCACGCCGGGGCGCAAGGCGCGCCCGGGGCGGGGTCTCCGGCGTTGAGAGGGGTCATGGTCCACCGCGCGGTGGATGATCAGGGACGACAGGCGGCTGACCTCCTCCGCGTGCAGGTAGTAGGAGCGCATGAACGTCTCCACCTCGCTCAGCTTCTCCTCCCGGTCGAAGCCCAGCCCCTGGGCTACCTGCTCCTGGGACTCGAACGTCAGCCGGTCCTGATGCCGTCCCGCCAGGAAATGCAGCTCGTTCCGGGTCCGCCAGAGGAAATCCCGCCCGCGCTCCAGCACCGCGGCATCCCCGGGCTCCAGCAGGCCCGTGCCCGACAGGTCCTGGAGCGTGGCGGCGCCGCACTTGGCCCGGGCGACCCACATGGCGGTGTGAAGGTCGCGCAGCCCTCCCTGGCCCTCCTTCACGTCGGGTTCCAGCAGGAAGACCGACTCGCCGTGCCGCTGGTGCCGCTGGCCGTGCTCGCCCATCTTGGTCTCGACGAACCGGTCACGGGCGGCGCCGCTGAGTTGCCGCCACACCGCCCGCTCCAGGTCCGCATACAACCGCGTATCGCCGCAGACCAGACGCGCATCCACCAGGGCGGTCTGAATCACGTGGTCGCGCCGGGCGTGGCGGGCGCACTCGGTCACCGTCCGGGTGGCGTGGCCCACCGTCAAACCGGCATCCCACAGGGGATAGAGGATCTTTTCGGTGACGAATTCGACGTAGGAGGCGGCCCGCCAGCCGTACAGAAAGAGAATATCGATATCCGAGTGGGGGTTGAGCTCGTCTCTCCCGTAACCCCCTTGGGCCACCACCGCGCAGCGGCTCGCCACCCGGCCATGCCGGGCGCCGTAGTCTTCCTCGGCCATCTCGAAGAGCCGCTGCAAGAGGCTATCGATCAGGGTCCCGTAAGCCCGCACAACCTCCGTGCCCGAGGCGCCGTCTCGATGGGCTTCCAGCAATCGCTGCCGCCCCATGTCGATATAGCTTCGGACCCCGTCCCGCGCCGTGAGGCTCGGGACGTGCTCGTCCGCGAGTTCTCGCCATGCCCGGTCTTCGGTCCGGTTCTCCGTATCAAGCATCCCTGGGCCTCTCATCTCCCTCCCGCCGGTCAAAACTTCTCCCGCTTCCGCAATCCGTCGGCGTAGTCCTGGATACCCCGGAACAATCCCTCGACGATGGCGTCCTGGAACTCTCGCCGCTGCAGCGCCCGCGCCTCACGGCGATTGCTGACGAAGAAAAGCTCCGCCAGGGCCGCCGGCATCCGTGCGCCCACCAGTACGTAGAACAGCCCCTTCTTCACGCCGAGATTCCTGGCGCGCGGATACTGTGGCCGGGTGCTCTTCACCAGCGACGACTGCAGGTGGCTCGCCAGACTGATGGAGTCCGGCAGGTACACGTTCAGCTTGAGGTCACTCAACATGATTTGCAAGTCCGTCAGATTCCGCCGCGCGGTGCCGTTCTCCCTTGCCGCCAGCTTCATGGTGGCTTCGTCGGTGGTCTTGTCCAGATAGTAGGTTTCGAGTCCGCCGGCCCTGCGGTTGTGGCTGGCATTGGCGTGAATGGAAAGGAACAGGTCGGCGCGCTCGGCGTTGGCCATGGCCGTACGCCCCCTGAGCGGCACGAAGACATCCGTGTTCCGGGTAAGGACCACGTCCAGCCCCATCCGCTGACGGAGTTTCGGCGCCAGCTTCCGGGCCACCCGCAGCACCACGTCCTTCTCCCTGAGGCCGCCGGCCCCGGTGGCGCCGGGGTCCTTCCCGCCATGGCCCGGATCCAGCACGATCTTGCGCACCGCCAGTTGCCTGCGCGCCGCCGACCCGCTCCGGCGCTCCACGTCGACCATGAGCCGGTGCGGGTTCGAGAGCAGCACCGCGTCGTGGTCACCGGGCCGCTTCAGGTCCAGGACGACCCGTACCACGTTGGCCTTGAACTGCCCCAGGCGCACCCTTTGCACCAGCCGGTCCCTGACCTCGATACGGTGGCGCCGGGTCCCCAGACGGGCCCCCGTCAGATCCATGTAGATCCTTGGAGGAAGGCGATATTTTTGCGATGCGGCCAGTGTTTTGGCAGTAAACTTCACCTTGCCCGTGAGGTCGAGAATCACCCGCGTATAGTTGGATGAGGAGAGGTGGCGCACACCCGTCAGGCGCGCCATCGACGCGGCGTGGACTTCATGCGCCGGGCCGGCAACGCACAGCGCCAGCAGGAGGATCAGCAAGTGTGCCAATCAGCCCCTCCGTCTCGCCTCCGCCACGAGCCCGTCCAGCAGGTTCAAAGCCTCCAGCGGGGTGAGAACGCTGGTGTCGATGGCCTGAAGCTTCTCCCGCAACGGGTCCTGACGGGACTCGTACAACGACAATTGGGCCC
>MKWU01003722.1_pt1 | contig 19454 bp, 15 predicted proteins | sample 809101 | NCBI WGS metagenome assembly MKWU01 (sample SAMN05860141, study PRJNA318959) | sponge metagenome | host: Aplysina aerophoba | place: Slovenia: Piran, Adriatic Sea, Gulf of Piran | collected 2013-05-07
AATAGCACGCCACAATAGCGGCGAATGAGCCACCGAACGGTGCGCCCGCGACCCAGGCCTCGCCCCACGACATCAGTCCCGGGCCGAGGAAAGCGCCAAAGATGGAGCCCAAAAGCACGATTGAGATCGCTTTTGGTGCGGCCGCCGCACCGACACATTCAGTGGCGGCAAAGCGGTATTGCTGAGAAAACGCAGCCGCGCAGCCGATCGTGATCGAGCCGCCACAAAGCAGCGCAAAGTCGTGAGTCAGGGTTGCAAGGAAAGCACACGCTGCTCCGAAGGCGCCCACCGTCGCGCCGATCGCAAAGCCACGGGCGCGGCCCACGTGCGCCATGGTCCACGAAGCGATGATCGTGGAAACGGCATTGCCCACGATGAGCAGTGACACCGGCAAGGTCGCCATGGCCGGGTTTGCCGCCAGGCTACGGCCAAGGATTCCGCCAGCCGTAACGACAGCGAACCAGCCGGTGACCCCCACTGCCTGCGCGAATAGCAGGATCGCCAAATTGAGGCTGAAGAGTTGGGAACGGATGGCCGGGCCTTGTTTCTTGCCAAAACGCATAGTTGAGACTCAGTGGACGCGCTTGCAGTGTCGGTCATGAGTTCGAAACGTGCGGGCATAGAAGTGCAGATAGTCCGCTGAGTAGTCGCGGTCAATATATGGGTCTTCGACAACGAAGGACTTCGCGCCGAGTACGCGGAGATGTCGGAGGATGTTCAGTACCAAGCCTGAGTTCTCGCCACCAAGGGCTTGAGCTAGGTTCGTCCAAGCGTTCGGACTGTCTAGTAGCTCGACGGTGTGGTCTATTCTCATTGGGAGCCCGCCTGTCCGAGACGATGCCTTTATGGAAGCGGTCGCACCGGAAGCTCATCGCCAAGAGAACTTCTGATCTTCCTGCGCAGCCATCACGGTCTCCTCTTGAGTCCGTTCAAGCTCCTTCAGCGCCTTGTCGCTGATCGTGAGCGTGACGCCGACTTCGCTCGCGGGAATCGTTGTTCTCTTTTCTTCGGTGGGCTCTTGGGATGGTGTGGCACTGCTACGCATCTTTTGGCTCTTCATGGTTGCACCTCCGAGTTCGCCCCTCACTGACCGGAGCACAGGCTTGATCAGGCTCGACCCAACAGTCTAGCTCCATTGTTAGTGCCTAGACGGTCCCGCCGCCAACATGAGTGCCCAGCGAAGTGGAGCCGCGCGGCCAGTTTGGCCTGACGATGGTTCCTCAAGCCGTCGACCACTATCCACCTGCGAGGCACTGGAGTCGGCTTATTGGCGGAACGCGCCTTTGAATTGCTGCAGGAGTCATACGGCGCCGCAGGACTTAAGCAAGCGTCGGAAGGGAGCTTCCCGTAGGGACACTCTGAAACGCCAGTGATGCACTGTGAGAATGCAGTCGGAAAAGCTCGGGCAGTCTGGGCATAGGCTCTTTTCGAGCGACTGCTGGAATTGGCCCTCGACGATACGGCAAACTAGTTCACAAGATAACGCGTTTTTTGAATCAAGGCGTAGCTCGGGTAATTCGTCGATGCGGGTGTCTTCGCCACTAAGTCCGCGGAAATCGAGCGGTGCAAGCGCGGTCTACCCCGCGAAGACTGGCATTTGATCAAATCCCAAAGTGGTATGTCTAGTAGTAACGAGATTCTTAATTCCTATCTAAGTATAGTAATCACAATATTTTACAAGATCAGAGTGGTGGGCCCTGCAGGACTCGAACCTGCAACCAACGGATTATGAGTCCGGTGCTCTAACCATTGAGCTAAGGGCCCAACTCTGCGCTACGTGCCGCCCCTACTAGGGTACGTCGGTCGATGCGCAGGCGTCCGCCCGCACGGTCATCAGGTCGAATCAGGTGCGGTAGTCGGCGTTGATGCGGATGTAGCGTTCGGTAAGGTCGCATGTCCAGACCACCGCACGGCCGGGGCCGCCTCCGCCCGTCTGGATGTCGATACGCACCTCCTCCCCCTCCATTTGCTCCTGGACCGCGGGTTCGTCAAACTCCGCACGCAAGCCGTCCTTGCAGACCTTGATGCCGTTCACGAGCACGACCATCGCGGCCGGGTCGAATCGTACGCCCGATTTTCCCGCGGCGCCGAGGATCCTGCCCCAGTTCGGATCGGCGCCCGCCAGAGCTGTCTTGACCAGAGGGGAGTTCGCGACCGCCATGGCGATTGTCTTGGCGTCACCGTCCGTTGCGGTGCCCTGCACGCGGATCTCGGCAACCTTCTCCGCTCCTTCGCCGTCTCTCACGATGTCGAGCGCGAGTTCGCGGGTGAGTGCGGCAAGGCTGTTGTAGAACGTGCCCACCGAGCGCTCATCGAAACAAACACCGGATGCTCCGTTGGCCAGCAGGAGCACGGTGTCGTTTGTCGACGTGTCCGAGTCGACGGTGATGCAGTTGAAGCTCGTGTCCACCGCAGTCTTGAGCATCTCTTGCAGCAGGCCGGGTTCGATCGCCGCGTCGGTGAACACGAAGCTCAGCATGGTCGCCATGTCGGGCATGATCATCCCCGCGCCTTTCGCCATGCCAGCGAGCCGGAATGCGTCGCTGCGATCTGTGGTTTCCAGTCGGTACCGGACCTTCGGCACGGTATCGGTGGTCTTGATAGCCTCGGCGCATGCCTCGAACTGACTGCGGTCAAGTTTCTCCCAGAGCCGGGGCAGCACACGCGGAATCACGCTTTCGTCGAAGGGTTCGCCAATCACTCCGGTCGAGGCGACGAGCGCGTGATGTTCGGGAATACCCGCCAGCCCGGCAATAGCCTGCACCGTCGCCGCCGAAACCGCGTGCATGTTATGGGTTGCGCAGTTGGCGTTCCCCGCGTTCGCCAGGATTGCACGGGCGATTCCGCCGCTCTTGCGCAGAGACCCGGCGCTGAGCTCCACGGGCGCGGCCCGAACCATGTTCCGTGTGAACACGCCGGCAGCCGATGCGGGAAAGTCCGAGACCATCAAGGCTAGATCGTCGGACGGGGTCTTCCGCAGCCCGGCGTAGCCGGCAGCGAATCGAAAGCCCACCGGCAGGCACCGGCTCGACAGGTTGTCAGTCATTCGTGAGCACCTCGTCGGGCGCTGGCCGCGCGCCTCTCGCGAAATCCAGCGCCGAAACACGCTTGCGGCCCTCAATCTGGACCTGCTCCAGCATCAACCGGCCGGCGCCGCAGCCAACGCACACCTGTCCCTCAACCAGCACGAGATGCCCTGGTTCGATTCCGCCGTGCGATTCCGGGCGGGCTCCCAATATGCGCAGCCGCTTTCCGCGGAAGAAACTGTAGATCCCTGGCCAGGGATCGAAGCCGCGGAGGCGGTTGTAGATCGATTGGGCAGACCAGGACCAGTTGACCAGGCCATGTTCTTTCCTGATCAGCGGGGCCCTTGTCGCTGCGGAGTGATCCTGCGGTTTCGGCCGGGCGGTTCCGCTTTCCAGCGACGCAAGCGTCTCCAAGAGCAGCTCCGCCCCCATCGGGGCCAGCCGCCGGTTTAATTCGGAGGCGGTCTCGTCCGGGCCGATTTCCGTCTCGCGAGCCATCAGGATGTCGCCGGCGTCCATCTCCCGCACGATACGCATCGTCGTGACGCCTGTCCGGGTCTCTCCCCGGACCAGCGCCCAGTTCACGGGTGCAGCGCCCCGGTACTTCGGCAACAGTGACGAATGCACGTTCACACAACCATGCGCGCCCATCTCTCGAATCCGTTTCGGGATCATCTGGCCGTATCCGACTATGACGATGACATCCGGCGCGTCGTCGGCGAGCCTTGCAAGAGATTCCTCCCCGCGGATGCGGTCCGGCTGGTAGACCCGAAGTCCAAGTTCAAGTGATCTGCGCTTGACCGTAGGCGGTTCGTGTTTCTGCCCGCGTCCCTTTGGGCGATCCGGCTGCGTCACGACATCCACGACTTCGTGGGCCTGAGCCATGAGATCTAGCGAGGGCACCGCGAATTCCGGGGTGCCCATGAACACAACCCGCAAGTTAGTCCCACTCGCCCCGCTTCTTCAGGTTGCGGATCTTTCGCTTGATCCACTCGCGCTTGAACCTACTGATGTGTTCCAGGAAGAGCACGCCGTCCAGATGGTCACATTCGTGGCAAATCACTCGCGCCAGCAGCTCCTCGGATTCCAGTTCTTGCTCCTCGCCATCCACGGTGAAGGCGCGGACGCGCACCGTGGAGGGACGAGCAACGTTTTCGCGGAAGCCGGGGATCGACAGGCATCCCTCCTCGCCGACCTGCTCTCCCTCGCCGCTGAGAATCGTCGGATTGACCAAGACCACCTTGGCGCTCTTGTCCTCTCCGCCCGTGCAGTCAATGACTGTCAGGCGACGGGAGATACCCACTTGCGGCGCCGCGAGGCCGACGCCAGATGCCGCATACATCGTCTCGAACATGTCGCTGACGAGACTGCGCAGCTCCGGTGTGCCGAACTCGCCTTCCGGCACGGGCTCGCACGGGGTCTCGAGGACTGGGTCACCGTACTTGACGATCCGGAGGCGCATCTGGCTTAGATTGTCATTCTAACTTGCAACCGTAGAGCGGGAAACATCCCATTCCAGCACTTTGCGCGCCTGCCGATCGCATGAGCGATTGCGCTCAATCCGTTCAGTACAATCGAGCTGGATGGCACGGCTACTCTTCGTTTTTCTTCTGCTCGCGCCAGGGCTGGTTGCGAGTCCCTGGCAGCGTCATGCGATTGACGCATCCGAGAAGGGTGCCGACGGTGTTCGCCTTGCGGACGTCAACGCGGATGGCCTGCCCGACATCGCAACGGGATGGGAGGAGTCGGGGGTCGTTCGCGCCTATCTGAACCCCGGTCCGGCCAAGGCTAGCGAGACCTGGCCCTCCGTGACGGTCGGCCAAGTGGATTCGCCCGAAGACGCTGTCTTCGCCGATATGGATGGCGACGGTGCCTATGAAGTCGTATCGTCGACCGAAGGCGACGAGCGGACAATCTATATCCATCAGGCGATGGGGGACGAGTACATGGATCCGGCAAGCTGGAAGACGCGGCCTGTAGTCCGCTCTGAGGACAAGGGGCAATGGATGTTCGCCGTTCCCATGGACGTGGACGGAAACGGCTCGATGGACTTGGTGGCCGGATCCAAGAATGACTTCGCCGCGATCGGCTCGTGGCGGTTTCCCACGACACCCGGTGGGAAGGCTTCCTGGAGCCGGTGGTACGGTGCCGGGTGGGTCATGTCGCTGGTGGCTTACGACATGGACGCAGACGGTGCCGTCGATATCGTCGCAAGCGACCGCAAGGGCCCCCGGAGCGGCGTACTGTGGTTCCAGAACATGCCCGGGAGCGCGGCCTGGCCGGCCCGCCGGATCGGCCCCGAGGCTGAGCACGAGGCGATGTTTCTGGACATCGCCGACTTGGACGGCGACGGCATCGAGGATATCGTGCTGGCCGTGAGGGGCGGGCCGATCCAGTTTTTCCGGCGTGGGTCGGCTCGTGGTGGCAACTGGCGCGCGCATGATATCGAGATCCCCGACGGGTTCGGGACCGGGAAAGCGGTCAAAGTCGGCGACATCGACCTCGACGGAAAGCCTGATTTGGTCTTCACCTGCGAAAACGCCGAGGGGGATCTGTCGGGAGTGGGCCTGCTGCGCCATTCCGGCGATCCGACCGCCACCCAGTGGGAGGTGACCGATGTCGGGGGTCCGGAAGGCGAGAAGTTTGATCGAGTCGAGCTGGTGGACCTGGACGGCGACGGCGACCTGGACATCATCACCTGCGAGGAGTCCGATCTCCTGGGAGTCGTCTGGTACGAGAACCCGGCCCGCTGACATCGAGGCCGCGCCTGAGCTCCAGGTTCCTAGAAGGTCAGGCGCAGGGTGAATTGGAACTGGCGCGGATCGAACGCGGAGGTGAACGAGAAGGGCTCGGTGACCGGGCCCAGGCGTCCTGTGGGCGCGGGCGGAACGTCCTCGAGCGCCATATCGCCGACGTTTCCGTTCACAGTCCTGAAGTTGGTCTTGTTGAAGATGTTGAATCCCTCCGCAATCACCTGCATGTCCAGGCTCTCGCTCAGCGCAAAGGTCCGCGTAAGGCGCAGGTCAAGGCCAAAGAAACTCGGCCCCGTGCCGACGTTCCGGCCCAGTCCGAACGGACGGTGCGTGTCGGTATGGCGGTCGCCGATGGTGTCGAAGCCCGAGTTCAGGTTGAATGGCGCGCCGGAGCGCGCCAGCAGGATTCCCGACAGAGTGAAGTCCGCCAGCAGGTTGTGGCCGAACCCGCGGCCCCTGGCTGCCTTCCACGGTGACTGCGCAACCGCGTTGGCGACGAAGCGGTGTCCGCGATGGAAGTGCGACAACGCCAACTCGTTGCGAGCGTCCCATTGCAGGTGCGGCTGGAACGACGAGTTGTAGTCCGTGTTCTCGTCGATGGTCTTGCTCCAGGTATGGTGTGCCGAGATCGTGAAGCCGTCGGAAAAGCGCTTCTTGAGCTGTACGATCATGGCGTGATAGTAGGATCTGCCCCAGCTGCCGTACGCGTTGTCCTGCAGGATGAGCGGGTTGTGGAACCCGGCAATCGGCCGACCCGTCGCAGGGTCGGTTCCGGCCTCGAAGATATTCAGGTCCAGGGGCCGGACCAAGTGGACCCCGCGGTTGTAGTTGTAACCCACCGATAGCGCGTAGCCTCCGAGCTGGCGCTGGATTTCGAAGCTGCCTTGCTGGGAGTACGGGTTTACGAAATCGTCCACCACGCGAAAGCCGACACGCAGAGGATACCCCCTGCTGGGCTGGATTCCGTGGACCAAGAGGTCTTCGGGGACGATCGGCCTCTGTCCGATCACACCCCGGCCCTGGAGGGTCTGGTAGATCTCGGCGGACGTGAGCGGCTGGCCGGTCAGTCCGCTCAGGATGTTGGGGAATCCTGTCAGCGGAATGAAGAGCTGGAAGATCTGTTCGTTGTCGCCGAGCAACTCGTTGATGTACGCGACCTGGCCGTCAATTCGCGAATAGTAGAATCCGTAGCCTCCCCGCACCACGGTCTTGGGGTTCGGGCTCCAGGCGAAGCCCATGCGGGGCGCGATGTTGTTGTAGTCGCGGGGGAACCGGGTCTTGATCTCGAACTCGTGGCGCAGTCCGAGCGAAAGCAGGAGATTGGTCGTCACCCGGATGGAGTCCTCGATGAACAGGTTGGTCCGGTTTACCCAGCCCATCCAATAGGGATCCCCGAAGCCTTGCTGGTAGACGGTCGGAAGCCCCAGGGCGAATGCCTGCAGCGAGCTGATCGGCGCGTCCACCGAAGCTGCGAGCTGTCCGAGCCCGGCACCGAGCAGGGCTCCCTTGACCAGCTGTGACACGCCGGGAAGACCGGCTGCGGCTCCGGCCTGATCGATCACCGCTGCGAGGGGGACGGCCTCGCCGAAGGTGAATCTGCCGCCGAAGAAGATTTCCGATTGCACCCAGTCGCGGACAGGGTTGTAGTCCACGCCGAACTTGATGGTCTGGCGGCCCGTGACGCGCACGAAGTTCTGGCGCAGTTCGTAGGCCCTCTCTACAACGCGCACAGGAAGGAGCAGGTCCCGGCCGAAATTGCCGAACCCGTTGATGTCGATCCCCGGGCCGAAAGGGTCAGTGGGGTAGACCCCGTGGTCCTGGTATCCGAAACCGACACGGGTCTCGCTGACCCACTTGGGGCTGATCACCCAGGTGTCGCCGAGCGCAAGCCCGAAATCGTTGGAACTGACATTCTGTCCCCGGCTGCGAGCGGTCAGCGAGCCGAACCGGGTGTTCTCCCGATCCTGGCCCGTCCAGTTGCCGCGGAAGAAGATGTTGTGGCCGTCGCTGAGCGTGTGATCCAGCCTGGCGAGGAACTGCTGGCGTTGCTCACCGAACGGAAACACGCCGCTGTTCTCCTCGAACATCTGCACGACGTGCGGATAGTTCCCCGGCGTGAGCGCGCCAGACAGCTGGCTGACGAACGGGCGCAACAAGGGAGGACCGGCCGCCAGGAGCGTATCCGCCAGCGCTTGCTGCGAAGGGGTCAGCGAGGTAAGGAACGAGCGGTCAGCCAGTAGGGGGACGATCTGGGACTCGTGGCGGTCCAGCCGTTCGTACGCCGTGTAGTAGAACGTCTTGTTCCTCTCGACTGGCCCGCCGAAGCCCGCGCCGGACTGCGAGCGAGTGTAGGGAGCCTTGCCCGGGTCGAAGAAGTTGCGCGCCTGGAAGCGACGATTCCGCACGGTGCCGAACAGCGCTCCGTGCACGTCATTGCCGCCGCTCTTGGTGACGATGTTGACCGTGCCGCCAGGAGCACCGCCCTGCTCGGCGGAGTAGGAGTTTCGGTTGACCTGGAACTCCCGCACGGCTTCCTGGCTGATCGAAGAGCGTACCGACCCGGAGTTGTAGGTGTTGTCCAAGCCGTCGATCATGAAGGTATTGCCGCGCCCGTTCGTCCCACCGATGCCCAGGCCTGACTGCGGCGTCGCGGCGATGCGGAAATCGCGATCTTCGGCGACATAGTTCGTGTCCACCACGCCGGGCGTCAGCAGGGCCAGGTCCAGGTAGTCCCGCCGGTTGATCGGAAGGTTCTGAATGCGGACGGCGTCGATGTGATCGGCTTGCTGGACGCGCTCGGGCTCGATCGCCGAGCGCGCCTCATCTGCCAGGATCACCACTTCGAGGTCCGCTGCCGCGAGTGACAGCTGAGGCGAGAACGTGGAGGCTTCGCCGACCAGCAGTTCGAAGCCCTCGACGGACAGGGGCGCGAAGTTCTCCGCCGCGAAGCTCAAGGTGTACGTTCCCGGTTCCAAGAGCGTAAAGGTGTATTCGCCGACCGTGGAGCTGACGGTCTCGCGTTCCACTCCACGCTGCTCGTCGACTGCGGTCACCGTCACGTCCGGGATCACGGCCATCGTCTGGTCGTACACGATTCCCCGGATGCTGCCGGTGTCAATCTGGGCCTGAAGCCCGCAGAGAGATGTCAGCAAGAACCACGCTCCGAAACGGAGGAAACGGGACGGACGAATCGAACGACGATCTTGAATGTACATGCGTCTCACCTCAAAGGGTCACTCTACCAAGCATATTCACCTGAAAGCGATTGGTCCCCACACCGTGTTAACTTGACGGCGCCGGAAACCGCGGATCCGGGTTTGGCGCGGACCGATTCATGCATCACTCCACGGGATTCGGGAGTTGTGGGACTCACCGTTACACTCCAAGCGTTATCGTGAAGGGATGCTCCAAGCCTCGGTGACAGCGCCAGATCCATTGGGCCGCTTCGGCGAGTTCGGCGGGCGTTACGCGCCGGAGATCCTCGTGGCACCGCTCGACGAATTGGAGACGACATACCGGGAGGCCAGCGCCGCTCCGGGTTTCCATGCGGAACTCTCCGCACTCTGCAGGCACTATTCCGGTCGGCCGACCCCCTTGTTTCACGCCCGGCGGCTCAGCGACCACCTTGGCGGCGCTGACATCTACCTCAAGCGCGAGGACCTGCTGCACACCGGTGCGCACAAGATTAACAATTGCCTCGGACAGGCCCTGCTCGCGCGGCGGATGGGCAAAGGGCGCGTGATCGCCGAGACGGGAGCGGGCCAGCACGGGGTTGCCACGGCCACTGTGTGCGCGCTGTTCGGCTTGAAATGCGTGGTTTACATGGGCGAGGAAGACATGCGGCGCCAGGCACTCAACGTCTTCCGCATGCGCCTGCTCGGGGCCGACGTCGTGGGGGTGGACTCCGGCAGCCGGACTTTGAAGGACGCGATTTCAGAAGCGATGCGGGATTGGGCTGGTAGCTTCGAGACCACCCACTATATGCTCGGGTCTGCGCTCGGGCCTCATCCGTATCCGATGATCGTCCGCGACTTCCAGCGCGTGATCGGCATCGAAGCCCGCGAGCAATTCCTGGAGTTCTCCGGCGGAACGTTGCCGGACTTGCTGATCGCCTGCGTCGGGGGCGGCAGCAACGCAATCGGCCTTTTCCATCCCTTCCTCGGGGACGCTGACGTTGCCATGGTGGGCGTCGAGGCCGGTGGCCGGGGAGCAGCCTTGGGCGATCACGCGGCGCGCTTTGCGGGAGGGGTTCCGGGAGTGTTGCAAGGCACCAAGAGCTATATCTTGCAGGACGAAGACGGCCAGATCGCCCTCACGCACTCGGTTTCCGCGGGCCTGGACTACGCTTCGATCGGGCCGGAGCACGCCTGGCTCCGGGACAGGGGTCGAGTCGAGTATACGTCGTGCTCCGATGCTGACGCGATCGAAGCGGTCAAGACCCTCTCGCACCTCGAGGGCATCATCCCAGCGCTCGAGTCGGCCCATGCCGTGGCTGAGGCCGTCAAGCGCGCTCCGTCGGCCAGCGGTCAGGCGTTCGTGATCAACCTTTCCGGACGCGGGGACAAGGACATCGGAATCCTCCGGGAGAACCTGCCTGTTTTGGGATAGGACGGTGCCGCGCCCCAATGCCTCCTGTCAATTGCCCCGCCCCCGCTGGCGGGGACCCGCGAGGCGTTCCCATTCCTTGAGGAGTTCCGTCTCGAGAAAGACCGGAAATCGTCCACCGGCCGCGCTCCGCTGGACGTCGACGGGCAACTGATCCAGCTGGGAGCGGCAGCGCTCTCTCGCCGCGGCCAGTTTTTCCGGTGTAGCCAGTGGCCGGCCGCCACGCAAGACCGGCTGCAGCAGGTCGCTGTTCGCCCCCGTGAGCTCGGTCTCGCCAGTTCCGGCTGACGGGTCGAGGCCACGCCAGCGATCTTCCGGGGCACGGAGCTCGTCATAGATCAGGTCCGCTCTGATGCCGCTTTTGTCCGCGAACCGGCGCACCTGCAGCATGCCGGGGATCGATGCCTTCGCCGGGCTGTCCGACACCTTGGACTTGCCCTCCCATCGTCCGGAAGCGTCTCGCAGCAACGCCAGCTTGTAGACTCCTGCGAGGGCCGATTGGCCCACGGCGGCTGCGATGCTCGTACCGACCCCCCAGATGCCGATAGGTGCCCCGCGTGCCTTGAGATCGGCGATCCTGTGTTCGTCGAGATCGTTCGACGCAACGATTTCGGTATCCCGGAGCCCGGCCGCGTCGAGGAGCTTGCGCGCTTCGGTCGAGAGTTGCGCGAGGTCTCCGGAATCGAGGCGGATGGCCGCGAGGTGGAGACCGCCGGCGCGCATCTTGATGCCGGTGTCAACCGCCCTCCTGACGCCCTCGATGGTGTTGTAGGTGTCGACCAGCAGGACGCAATTGTGAGGCATCGCCCGCGCGAAGGCATCGAACGCCTCGGCTTCGGTTTCGAATGCCAGCACCCAGCTGTGAGCGTGCGTGCCGCGGACGGGGATGCCATAGAGCTTTCCGGCCAGCACGTTCGAGGTGGCGGCGCACCCGCCGACGTAGGCGGCCCTGCTCGCGCTGAGGCCGCCGTCGATCCCCTGGGCCCTGCGCAGTCCGAATTCGAGCACGGGATCCTCGCCGGCTGCCAGACACACGCGTGCCGCCTTGGTGGCGATCAGCGTCTGGAAGTTCACGATGTTGAGAATCGCGGTTTCTGCCAGCTGGGCTTGCAGTAGGGGCCCGCGAATGCGCAAGAGCGGCTCGCCGGCGAACACGACCGTGCCTTCCGGCACGGCGTCGACGTCGCAGGCGAACCGGAAGTCGCGCAGGTAGTCGAGGAAGCCCGCTTCGAAAAGGGGCTGCCCGCCCTGTCCCTGCAAGCTTCGCAGGTAGTTGAGGTCATCTTCGCGAAATCGCAAGTCGCGCAGCCACCGCGTTCCGCTGTCCAGACCTGCCGCGACCGCGAACGACCCGCCAAACGGATTGCTGCGAAACGCCTGGTGGAAAACGGCTTCCCGGTCGGCAAAGCCTTCCTTCCAGTACCCGCACGCCATCGTGAGCTGGTACAGGTCGGTCAACAGCGCAAGAGATTGGCCGTACGGCGGGAGCATGGATCGATGCTCAGGACCTGTTCCGATTCCAGATCAGGCGCAAGCCTTCGAGGGTCAAACCCTCGTCCACCATCTCGATGTACCTGGAAGCGGGAGCCAGGATCTCCGCCTGCCCGCCGGTTGCCACGACGCTGGTGTTCTCCCCGAGCGTCTTCACCAACTTCTCGAGGATGCCGTCCAGCATGCCCAGCATTCCGAAATAGAAACCGGACTGGAGGCTCTCGACCGTGTTCGTGCCGATGACTTTGGCCGGCTGGCGTAGTTCGATTTGAGGCAGGCGCGCAGTGCGCCGGACCAACGCCTGCGAGGAGACCTGAATTCCGGGGCAGATAATTCCGCCGAGATACTCGCGGTTCGCGGAGATCGTGTCAAACGTAATCGCGGTACCGAAGTCAACCGCCACGCACGGACAGCCGTATTTCTCCGCGGCAGCCACGGAATTCACGATCCGGTCGGCGCCGATTTCCTCGGGCTTGTCGATAAGGATCGCCAGGCCGGTCCGGCTGGAAGCTGTGACCTGATACGGGGACAGGCCCAGGTAGCGGTTCGCCATGCCGCCAATCGAAGCGTCTAGCTGGGGGACGACCGACGAAAAAATAAAGCCGGTTACGTCCGCGAGTTCCAGGCCGGCAAGCGAAACCAGGTTGTGGAACAGGGCTCCCCAGCCGTCCACGGTCTGTTCCGGATCGGTCTTGAGACGCCAATCTGCCAATCGTCGGGATCCGTCGAAGAGGCCTATTGTCAGGTTGGTATTCCCGACGTCTACTGCCAGCAGCATGCCCCTACATTGTGCATGGGTCGGCCCGCACGCTGCCTGCAAGGATGGGCGCGACAGTTCCGTCGGCCGTGCGGAGCAGTAGCATCCCTCTCGAGTCGAGGCCCGCCGTGACGCCGCGTAGCGGCCCGGCTGCGTCTGCCGGCAGGCCCTCGACAACCACCCTTCGCCCGATGGCGAAGCTCGATTCCTGATGGAACGCGTCGAGGATCGGATCATTTCCGCGCATCCGGTGAAGTTCGTAGCACGATTCCAACGAATCCATGAGTGGATCGAGCAGGTCTTCCCGGCTCCATTCCCGGCCCGTTTCAATCCGCAAGGACGTTGCGATTTCCGTCAGTTCGGGCGGAAACGCGAGGTGATTGAGATTGATGCCGATACCGACGATGACATGAGCGACCCGCTGCTGCTCTGTTTCCATTTCGACGAGGATGCCGCAGCATTTTTTCTCGCCCACGAGGATGTCGTTAGGCCAACGGAGATCGCAGCGGACGCCTGCGGCGCGCTCAAGGGTCTCCTTGACGCCCAGGCCGGCGATCAACGTCAGGACGGGAGCTGCATCCGCCTGGCAGTCGGGGCGCAGGACCAGGGAGAGGTACAGGCCCAAGCCGGGTTCGGAGATCCAGTTCCGGCCAAGACGGCCCCGCCCAGCGCTCTGGCTGTCCGCAGTCACGATCGTTCCCTCGGGGCTGCCGTCGCGGGCCAGCTCCGCGGCCCGCCGCATCGTCGTGTCGAGGCTGGGGAAATGGAATGCTGTTCGGCCGAATGTTCGGGCCATCGCTTGCGCCGATTCTCGTGTTGCCCGGCTTGCGCCATTATCGCCAACAGGCGCCGGCACCCTGAATGGGCTTGGTGGCTTCAGCCGTCAGCGCAAGGCGGAAGCTGTTCGGGCGGACTGCCTCGGGAGCGCCTTCTGCAGCGTGCGGATCGTGTCGGCGTACTCTACGCGAGCCGCCAGGTTGCGCAATTCGTCGGGGTCATTGGCGTGGTCGTAGAGTTCCTCGGTGCCGTCGGCGTAGCGGATGTAGCGCCATCGATTCGACCGTATGGCATGATTGCCCCGCTGATACGTCATAGCCACTGTCCGCTCGCGGTTCGGATCCCGGAGCAGCGGGGTCAGGCTCTTGCCTTCGAGAGTGGGGTTCGGGGGCAAACCGGTCAGGTCAAGCAGCGTCGGATACAGGTCAAGAAGCGAGACTGGCGCGCTGACCACCGTGCCGGGCGCAACTGTTCTTGGGGCGGCGATCACCAGCGGCACACGAGTGGCCTTTTCCCACAGCACGAACTTTTCCCAGTGGTTCTTTTCGCCCAAATGGTACCCGTGGTCGGACCACAGCACGACGATGGTGTTCCCGACGTGCTCCGACCGCGCCAGCGAGTCCAAGAGCCTGCCTAGCTGATGGTCTGCGAACGTGCAGCTTGCCTGGTACGAGCGCACAGATTCCCGCCAGGTTCCGGGGCGTTCGGAGTCGGCATCCAGGATCGCCCTCATGAAGTGCTGCTTCTGCTCGAGCAGTGCCCGCCCTCCATCCGGAATGTCCTGCAGGTCGCCCGAGGGGGTCCGAGGCATGGCGACCTGGCCAAGCGGGTAGCTTGCGAAGTACTTCGGCGGGACGTGGAATGGCATGTGCGGGCGGAACAGTCCGATCGCAAGGAAAAACGGCCGGTCGTGGCTGCGTTCGAGGAAATCGATTCCGAAATCGACCGAGCGGGCATCGGGAGTCGCGGATTCGTCGAGCGGCCAGGGGCCCCAGTCGAAGTTCAGGCTCCGGACAGCGCCGATGCCATTGAACTTTCGCGCCGGCATCGGGTCGAGTTGCATCGTTTCGAACCGATGGAATGACTCCGCGTCGTGGTAAGCGCTGTTGTTGTGATGGTGAAAGATCTTGCCCGCGCCCTCGACCCGATAACCGTGGTCCATGAAGTAGCGAGGCAGCGTCACCGCGTCCGGCAAGGCCCGACGCCAGTCGGAACTGTTGTCGTAGACACCTGTTGTCGACGGGCTCAAGCCCGTGAGCAGTGCAACCCGGGACGGGTTGCAGGCCGGGGAGGCGGTATAGGCCCGTTCGAACAGCGCCCCGCGTCGCGCCAGTCGCCACAAGTTCGGCATCCTGACCGGCGAATCCGGCTCCAGGACCCAGTCGTTCAGGTCGTCAACTGCGACAAAGAGGACGTTGGGCTTCCCGCGGGCGTCCGGGACACCGGCGGATGGGCGGGCGGCTGCCCGGACGGTCGACGTCGGTTCGTATCTGGCAGTCTTCGCCCGGGCGTCGAGTTCTTGCAGCTTGAAGCGCACGCTGACGATGTAGGGCTCCTCGCCCGGAGTCCAGTGTCCGTATGTGGTGGTCACGATCGTGCCGTCCGGCAGGAGCTCCACGCCCGGATACGCGGTGTCGGACCCCTTGTGGTTGTCCATCAACCGCACGCGGTACTGGCCCTCGCGACCTTCGGCGATGTCCTCGTAGGTGCCGACCCAGCCCACCCAGTCACCCTTCGTAGGACTGACGTGGGTGCGGTCGCGAAAGCTGATGAAGAGCCTTCCGTCAGGTGCGTAGGTCGCCGTGTGACGGTCCCCCGTCAGCGCGCCCGGCAGCTCACGGGGCTCGCTCCAGGTCTTCCCTTCGTCGTCGGAGAAGATCACGAACGAGTTGAGCGTCCTGCTGTTCTCGCGTAAGAGCAAGGCGATCTGCTTGCCGTCGGGCGAGCGCACGGATCCGGGTTCGCACAGATGCGCGGTGGGGTGCCTGGCGATCACTGCCGGCTGCGACCAGGTCAGTCCGCCGTCCGTCGAGACGACACTGTAAACCTCGAATCGCTTGCCTTCGGCGTGCTCGGCCGGACTCCTCAGCCAGCGGCCGTCGTCGTGGAAGAACGCCATGTAGGATCCATCCCGGAGCTCGACCATGGAACCCATCGCGACGATGCCTCCGTAGCTCGGCCCAGGCGTGCGGATGGGACCTAGCGGTGACCATGACTCGCCCTCGTCTTCCGAGTACGCGACGCGGATGCCGCCCGCCTTACCGGAGAACATGATGATCCGTGGCACACCGTTCGGATCGATCAATCGGAAGAGCGTTGGCACCTCCATTGACGTGGACCAGTTTTCCGGTGTCTGGAGGCGTTCAGTCCATGTCAGGCCGCCATCGAAACTCTTCTTGTAGACGATGCCCCCACGACCGTGCCCTTTGGGGTAGGCGATCAACATGGTTTTGTTGTCAGGGAGGAGCAGGGTCGAGGGGTGGCCGAGGTACTGGCCCGGCTCGCGATCCACAACCACTTGGCGGTGGGTCTCATCCGAGATGTCCACGGTGGGTATCGAGTAGCCGCGCGGCGGCGGGTCGGCCGCGCTCAGGTGCAACGGAATCGCTGCCGCGCACGCAACCAAGAGGCTGGATCGCGAGGAGAAGGGCATCGAAAACAGTCGGGCAATTCCCAGCATTGCGCTCACAATCATAGAGCGTCCGGTGCTCTCGTCGCGACGCCTTACAGGCGCACGGCTTGCCCCGATTCCGCCGACTCGTAGACGGCCTCGACGACGGCCAGGGTCTTCAGATAGTCTTCTCCCGTGCTCTCGAACTCCGTGCCGTCAAGCATGCAGTCGACGAAGTGTCGCTGCAGCTGATAGACGCAGTCGCCTGCGAAGTTGCGATCCTCGCGTTCGTACTCGACTGGCCGGGCGGGCTTTCCGAGGAGTTTGACACGCATCGAGGAGTCCGCCTCCATGACCAGGTGGCCGCCGGTGGCGTCCAGGCGCAGTTCGCCGAAGGTGTATCTCGGATTCTCGGTTTCGGACTCGTTGTAGCGGTTCGCGTCCAGAATCGCCGTCGCGCCGCTCTCGAACGAGAAGCAGAGCTGTCCGGCGTCTTCGCCCCGAATGTTCGGGTTCAGCCGGCGAAGGGTGGCGTAAACCTGCGTGATCTCTCCCAACAGGAATCGAAACGTGTCAATGAAGTGGACCGCGGTCTCGTAGACCAGCAGCCGCGGGTACTCGCGAAAGAACGGCTGGCGCGCAAGGTAAGCGTCTTCCGGCCACCCGTCGCCCGTCCGCATTCGGAAGTACAGGTGGGTCGGCTCACCGATCTCTCCGCTTCGAAGGATTCTCCGGATCTGGCGATACCAAGGCTGCCAGCGGAAGTTTTCATGGACCATGAACCGGACACCACCCTCCCGGGCGTTGGCGACGATTGCAACGCTGTCCTGGAGCGTCGGCGCGAGCGGCTTCTGGCAGACGATCGCGGTCGCAGACTTCACGGCTTCCGCGCAAATGGAGGTGTGCGTCTCCGGAGGCGTCACGATGTCGACGAAATCCGGACGCTCGAAGGCGATCATGTCGCGCCAGTCGGCATAGAACCGTGGGATCCCGTATTGCGCCATCTTTGCCCTGGCCTTCGCTTCGGTGCGGTTGGAAATGGCCACGAGCGAGACTTCGGGGATTCGGTTCCATGCCTCGTACTGGAACCCGGAAAAATAGCCCGCCCCGATTGCGACGGCCCTGAACTGGTGTGCCATGGAGTCACTCTACAAGTCAGCGTAATTCCCCTGAACATTCTGGAAGCTGGGGCGGGATAGCGCACGACCAAGGCAATTGTCAGCCTACCCACGATAGCCTGCCTCGCGCTGGTGCCTCAGGGCCAACACGGTCACTTGACCGCCCGCGTGACGGTACAGGGCGGCGTAACCGCTGTCGCCGAAGTCGATCAGCAACTCCCTGTACTCGGGCATTTCCTCGACAGGCCTGCCGATCCCGGGATGCTCCCCGAGTCCCCGCACGGCCTCGCTGATGGCCGCCGCGGCGCGGCGTGCGGCGGACGGACTCTTGGGCTGCAGAAACGCGCGCAGGCGCTCCAAGTCGCGGACGGCGGACGGGGCGAAGCTTACTCGTGGCACGCTGGAGCAGCCGTCTCGGATTCCACGCCCCAGGTGCCGAGCCATTCCAGCACCTCCTCGGCGCTGGCGTGCAGGCCGGTCTCCCGGTATTCCTCCCAAGCGTCGCGCGCCTGCTGCAAGAACGCGTCACGCGCCTCTTCCCTCTCAACGTACTGGCGGATCGCGTCGCGCATCAACCAGTGTTGGGTGCGTTGCCGGCGCGCCGCGAGGCGCTTCATGCGCTCCCGCATCTCCGGATCAATCTTCACGGCTACGGAAACGGCTGCTGAGCCCATTGCTGTTCCTCCGGGTATCCCTAGGTAATACTTTATACAACTCTTCTGTCGTAAAGCTACACTCCCCGCACAATTGCTCTGGAGGAATTAGGTTGGCATCTTCTAATGAGTGAACAAGTGAAGGGCAATAATCGGACAGGGAGGAGCCGTTCCCGAAGGTTCAGCGCAAGTCCTTGTCACCGTCGCACAATCCCTGGCTCACGCCAAAACGCCAAGAAAACGCGCTGAATGAGGCCTAAACCCTATTCACCGGGAGATTCTGTCCCCTATGCGCGTCTCGGCCCTGCCGCGGCAGCGCCTGATCCCTCCAGCAACGGAAGGATCGGGAGGGCTGCGGTTGGCGCCACATACCGGTATTCGTGTCTGGCGGGTCCGAAGACACCCAGGCAGCCAGAGGTGAGGTTCCGGCTGCTCGTGCCATTCGTGTACGATCGCACGGAGCATCCCTTGCAAGCCGTGTCGCCCGTCAAGACCAGCGAGAATGATCCACTTTGCATTGCTGCCGTGATCCCTGGCGACAGTTTCGGACGCATCGGCATCACCTTGTGCCCGGGCAAGAAGGACGCTCAGGGGTGGGGCGGGCATTGGGATCGCGACCTGGATCTTGATCTGGACGCAGTCATGCGCTGGGGGGCCACCGCTGTCATCACCTTGATCACGGATGAGGAACTGGAGGGATTGCAGGTTCGCAGACTGCCCGGAGCCGTGCAGGATCGGCACATGGAATGGTGGCACCTGCCGATCCCCGACGTTCAGCCGCCGGGGCCAGAGTTCGAACGCGCCTGGGAGGTTGCTGGCGAGGCCATCCGCGACCGGTTGGCACTGGGGTTCGACGTGCTGGTCCATTGCAAGGGCGGCTTGGGCCGCGCGGGGACCGTCGCCGCACGCCTACTGGTCGAGCTCGGCGAGGATTGCGACGCAGCGATCCGCAAAGTCCGGAAGGCACGATCGAGGTTTGCCATCGAGACCCAGGAACAGGAAGCCCACGTGAGGCGTTGCAGGCGGGTGGCGCCGAGTCCTTTCCAATTCACAGATGAGCCTGAAGGAGGCCGAGGAGAGGAAGTGGGAATGAGTAGATCATACACCCGTGGGGAGGGGGTGGCAGGGGGAGGGGCGACAGCCCCTCCCCCCCTCCCTAAGCGAGGCAGCGGGGGGGGCGGAGCAGTGCCTGGAGGGTGCCAGGGGGGCTAGCCCCCCTGGAACATTTCAGACAGCTTTTGTTTTATTGTGGCCAGCCTGCGGACAGCCGGACAACCATGACTCACAGGAGCCGATGTATTGCTAGGATTGTGGCTTGGACCCCTTGGTGTGCGCGGACTGCGGAGCGGCCTTGCAGCGGCCGCGACGGGCCGCTGCAAGGGCAAGCTCACGGCACGGGGCAATCGCAGGGATCAAGTTGCCAGCTGCCGTTTTTCCTTGATTCCAATGAGAGATGAGCCTGAACGGGCCCTTCAGGCTGCGTTCGCCGCCTCGCTGCGGATCGCAGCGAACAGCTCGTCGCGCGCCTCGTTCAGCTGCCGCGCCGCCTCGTTGTCGCTCAGGGCGTGGGCCTGCGCGTCCAGCTGCGCGAAGTCGATCCCCTCCTTGAGGCAGGCCGCCGCCCCCGGCAGCGACTTCAGCTTCTCGTACGGCGTCAGGATGT
>MKWU01003724.1_pt1 | contig 19451 bp, 22 predicted proteins | sample 809101 | NCBI WGS metagenome assembly MKWU01 (sample SAMN05860141, study PRJNA318959) | sponge metagenome | host: Aplysina aerophoba | place: Slovenia: Piran, Adriatic Sea, Gulf of Piran | collected 2013-05-07
CTCATCGTGAACACTTGAGGTAAAAAACACAAACACGCCATGCGTTGCGTCAACAGGTGTTCACTTTGAACCGGAACAGGTGTTCACGTTCGACCGGAATCAGTGTTCACTTTCGCCGGAATACGCAGGCAACCGCAGATTTGGCTTCGGCGGCAGGGGCTATACTCCCGTCACCCGGCCCCAGGTCAAGTTCGCGGTAAATATCGTAAGGTCTTGTGGTAGCGGCCGTCTCTTGCGCCTTTGCAAAAAAATTCAGCCCCTGCTTCAAAACATTAGAGATGGATAACCCCGTCTGTTTTTGCAGTGTCTTCAGTGTTGCTTCCGCATCGTCGTCGAGCCGGACTGTCCTGGTACTCATCGTATTACCTCCTGATATCGTAATACGGAGTGTATTACAGCGCCATGCAAGGTGTCAACCCGACATCTGGTCACAAACCATAAATAAAAATAAGGGGCCAACAACAAAATCGGGGTTCGCCTGATCCGCTATCTGCACCTGGTCCATCCGGTGCCCAGCACTTCAAATTGGTGTTCTCCCCGTAAACTGTTTGTAGTACAAGATTAGAACGCAGGCTAACTGCAAATTAATTACACCAGGAAACACAATTTACTGCCAATAGGCTTGTGTCCAATAGGCTTGTTGCGTTTATTTCGATTATAAGCTACTATCGGTGAACTGATTTGCCGAATTAACCTACGGAATTACACATACGAACAGGCCGCGCAGGAGAACCACACTGATGACTGAACGAGTTCATGAGCAATTGCCGGACCAGGAAACTGTACAACTGGCTCGTGCCGGCGCATCCGATCTGGAACGGTTATTGAGCAACCTGCCGGAATCGGACAGAGCCCGCGTCAAACTGGACGGACAGGACCTGATCCTGCCGCGTCAGGCACTCGTTCTGCTCAGGGACCTGCTGGCAGACATGGCCCAGGGGGATGCGGTCGCCATCGTACCCCTTCATGCTGAAATGACGACACAACAGGCGGCCGATTTCCTGAATATCTCCAGACCCTACCTGATTACGCTGCTGGAGAGAGGTGAATTACGCTATACGAAGGTAGGCACCCATCGGCGCATCCAATTCAGGGAATTGATGGCGTACAAGAACAAAGTCAGGCAACAAAGTTCAGACGCCATGGATGAACTGGTAAAGATTGCCCAGGAAAACAATCTGGGCTATTGATGGGTTTTGTTGTTGTCTATGATGCGTGCGTGCTCTATCCCGCGCCGGTCAGGGACTTGCTTATGGGGATTGCCATCTCAGACTTGGTGCAGGCCAAATGGACGGAGCGCATTCACCAGGAGTGGATGACCAGTCTGCTAAAGGACCGCCCGGAGATCAAGGAGCGCATTCAACAGACACGAAGGCTGATGGACACCGCCATCCCCGATGCCCTGGTCACGCATTATGAATCACTGGTTGACGGCATAACCCTGCCGGACCCCAGGGACCGTCATGTAGTGGCAGCGGCCGTCAAATGCAGCGCCCAGATGATTGTCACCGCAAACCTGAAGGACTTCCCGCAGGACCGCCTGGCGCCTTACGGTTTGGAAGCAGTTCATCCTGATCAATTTATTGAACAGCAAATGGGATTGAACCAGGCCACTGTTATTGCCTGCGCCAAACGCATTCGCGCCCGACTGCAAAATCCCGAAAAAAGTGCGGATGAGTACCTCGAAATTCTGTCTTCTTCGAGATTGCCGGTCACAGCCGACCTGCTGAGGGATTACAAGGAACTGATTTAACGATACGCATCGTTATCGGCGCGCAAAAGCAGCGCCGTGACCTGCTGGAAATCCTGGAAGACCGCCACGGCACACGCTCCACCCTCCCTACCAGTCAATTACCGCCCGAAAAATGGCATGACACTATCGGCGGCCCCACCCTCGCCGATGCCATCCTCGACCGCTTGGTGCACAATGCTTACAAACTCAACCTTAAGGGAGAATCCATGCGAAAACAGAAAAAAACATTGACGACGATGACCCCAACAGAGTCATAATGACCAACACCCACGTCATCACGCGCCCGGGGGTGGCAGCTTTGCTGCGTTCCGGGTGGCAGCCTTCACGTGAAACGGGTGGCAGGATTCACGTGAAACGGGTGGCAGGATTCAGTGAAATACGCAATCTCTTCGGGTTTGTAGCTTTTTCTTGCCATGATTGACCTCCTTAGTGGTCCAGTTTAAGTTATTTTCTAACTTAATCACTGGTCTCGTTCTAAGGGGGCAGGTCAGGTCTATTATGTGTGTTTTTCTCACAGACTTTCTGAAAAACTCACAATAAAAAGATTTTAGTCAGGCTATACTACAAAACTTCAACCAAGTTCAATACAAACGGGAGGCATCTCATGTCAGATATAAAGGGCACGAATGGCGATGACATTCTTACCGGTACGGGAAATGATGATATATTCAACGGCGGGGCCGGCGCGGACACGCTGGACGGCGGGGCGGGCAAGGACATGGCCTTGTATTGGGACTCCCCCGAGGGCGTAACGATAGACCTCTCAACGGTTGACGGCGATGGCTATGCGCTGGGCGCGGGCGGCCATGCCTATGGGGACAGGTTGAAGAATATAGAGCAGTTGTGGGGCTCTGACCATGGCGATTTCCTGATGGGTGGCAGTCAGGACAACCTGCTCCTGGGCGGAGGCGGGGCGGACGCGCTGCATGGCGGCGCGGGTGATGACTTCCTGGGTGGCGGCAAAGGGGACGATGACTTGAGCGGCGGCCCCGGCGCGGATACATTGGACGGCGGGGCCGGCAAGGACTCGGCTTTGTACTTGTTTTCTGAATCCGGAGTGAGCATCAACCTGTCCGGACCCCGGGATGCGGACGGTTTTATTACGGCCCGGGGCGGTAATGCCAAGGGGGATAAATTGAAAGGCGTCGAGGACCTGTGGGGGTCTTTCTTTGCGGACCGTTTGAAGGGTGACGGCAAAGACAACGTGTTAAACGGCAACTTCGGCAACGACAAACTTTACGGTGAGGGCGGGAACGATTTACTTATAGGAGAAGCCGGTCGTGATTTGTTGAAGGGCGGACAGGGCGCTGATGTTCTGAAAGGCGGTTATGATGACGACAAGTTGTTCGGCGGTCGCGGCGCCGACGTGCTGGAAGGCGGATATGGTGAGGACGTGCTTGACGGTGGGCGGGGCAAAGACGTGCTTGACGGTGGTCCCGGTAAAGACGTCCTGATAGGCGGTTCGGGTCATGACGTGTTCAGGTTCAGTCCGGGTGATGCGGGGACAGACTTGATTCTGGATTTTGATGATGGCACGGACAGCATCGATTTGACGGCGTTTGATGGCGTTAATTCCATGGATGACCTTGACGTTACCTTCGAGGAGGATGCGGTAAACATCGGGTTATCCGGTGATGGGGGCCACGTTGTGATTATCCTGGTGGGGTTTGCCGAGGAGAGTCTCGACAGTTCGGATTTTCTGTTTTAAAGGACGCCCCCTGTTCGTCATGCCCGTGAATGCGGGAATCCGGTAGACAACAAAATTCGTAACTACTCGCCCCCTGGCCCGGCAGTTCCCGCCACCAGTTGTCGGCAAGTTCATTGACTTCCCGGGCGCGGAAACGCGCCACGCGGTTACTGGGCCACAGCGGTTCGTTATAGAGGAACCCCGGCAGTTCGTCATCTGCTTCGGTAAAACCGGCAGCCCGGTTGAATTCCCGTTCCAGGCGCAGGGTGTCCCGGCCCAGTTCGTCGAAGAAAGACGGGTCGAGTTCGCTGCCGGCGGCAGCGTTTATCGCAACGGTTACCCGGTCCAGTTCAGCCGCGGTAACGGTGCGGCCGAAAATACACAAGCCCAGTGAATCCGCCGCTGCGGCCTGTACCTGGGCGACATGACTGGCAGCCGCAATCTCGTCTATGGATTTGTCCGCGGTCTCCATGCGGGGCACGTTCCCCGCCGTGTGGTCGGCGCCCTGGGCGGTGACCATCATGGTGATGCCGGTCGCCTCCACAACGCGGGGGTCATAGGCGCTGATCGCTTGCCGCTTGATGACCGGCGCCCACGTGAGCTGTTTTACCTACTTCGGTGGTGTGCCGGAAGTGGTGGTGCCGGACAATTTACGCGCCGGGGTGAGCAAGGCGCATCGGTATGAGTCGGGCATCAACCCCACCTACTAGGACCTGGCTACGCATAGTGGCCATCATTCCGGCACGGTGTCAGTGCCAGTGTAAAACTCCCTACATAAACACCGGATTAACATATCCCAGTTTGTGGAAGGCGGCAGATCATCGCGACTTGCCGAACGTCACACCACTGAAAATGTTGTGCGTCTGGTTTCAACCGACGGAGAGTACCGAGGTGATTATCAGGGAGAGCGCATTTATGCTTCACGAACTGCATTCACAAGGCATGTACATTAACGCCATTGCCCGACAAACGGGACTGGACCGGAAAACGGTCCGGCGTCACTTGGCGTCGCGCCCTATGAGTACGCTCGCGGGTCTCGGGGGTCTAGTCTTGGAAGATGTACGCCAACGCCCGGCAGATGGCATCGGCGCTCTTCAACTTGGAGGCGGGCTTGCAGATGGTCTAGGGTCGGGACAGGGCCGTGCCCAGCAGGCGCTGCAAGGGGGTCGGGAGACGGTAGGCAGAGTCTTTCGGCCACGGTGCGTAATCCGGCTGATCGTGAACACCGATTCCGGAAATAACCGGAAAAGTGTTCACGATCAGCCGGATTACGCAGGTGATATGCATGCCATTTACCCCGCTTGTCATAAAAGGGATAATGGATTATAAAGTACCTGCCATGTCGATCCCTGACGCAAAAAAAATTGCCCCGGCCTTCACCTATAAGCAAGGCCAGTACCTGGCCTTTATCCATTACTACACCAAGGTCAACGGCATCGCCCCCGCACAGGCCGATTTACAGCGCTATTTCCGGGTCTCGCCGCCCTCTGTGCATCGCATGTTAACCCAGTTGGAAGACCAGGGACTCATCACGAAACAGCCCGGCCTGGCGCGCAGCCTGTCACTGGCAATCCCCCGCAGTCAACTCCCGGCGCTTGATTGATTTTCAGCTGCCAATCGATCAGAATTAAATTGAAAGAGTACTAGCTGTATAGATTGGCTTCATACTACTCAGGACGCATACGAATCAGGAGACTACAAAGGGTATGAACTTAGTAACAATACGAGAAGCCCTTGATTGCTCGCCTCAAGCTCAACAATATGAAACGATTGAAGCCTAAATAGACAGTACTATTTTCCCAACCGCTGTGACGCCGCCAGCCATCTGTATAAGGTAGAGATGGACACGCGCAGGTCTTTTGCCACTTCCCGCGGTGGCGTACCACCCATGAGTAATCTTTTTTGCGCTACTGATATTAGCGTCTGTCATATGGCGTTTGCCATTAATGTCAATACCGGTGTGTCGGCCATGGCCGGTTAATCGAACGGGCAAGTTCAGACCGGTGCCCATGGGCACCGATGGCCGGTGCGGCGCATGAACACCGCCATGACAGCGCGGCCGATTGCCGCGGATAGCGGGCGGTTTGTGCAGGTCTGCTGGAGCATCGGATTCCGGGTGGGTGTACCGAGACCTCCGCATAGCGCTCGGGCCGGGACCTGGATGAAACCGGGGCACAGTGTCCGGGCCTGTTTCAGCCGCATGGTGGTTTAAATGCCGAGCCCCCTGGCCTCCTACGAGCAGGTGATGAGGCAGGTGCCGGTTTTTCCGTTGGTGACGCCGATGGGTTTGCCGCGGTATTCGGGACTGTCGAGCTGTTCGATGGAGGCAAAAAACGCGTTCATATCCACAAACGCAATGAACCGCGGCCAGTGTTGGTGATTGTCCGGCATGGGACAATTGATACTAGCCGAGTCGATTAGTGCCGGTCAAGGGGTGGATTTGAACCCTCTTTGGTGTCGGGCAAACAGGGATGTTGCCAGAGGCAGGCGTTGTAAATGAAAAATTGGAATTTCCTGGATTAAGGTACGTGGCGACTATCGATATTTGGCCGTTGTCCTTCCTCCGTAAATTGTTTGGCTTTCAAAAGGGCCTCCTTTCGCTCCTCTTGGGATCTGGATAGCAACATTGCCAAAGCCGTCCCGGTAATATCGTAGGTGCCACACTCCCTACACTCAATTATTTGCCCGTCTCGGCCACCAGGCTCCATCTCCCGGGCCGGACCATTGCAAACCGGACATGGCAGGATTTCAACCAGTCCTTCTTCCGGCACGTATTGAAATTGCATTTCCTGGTGTAGATGAACGCCGCCGGGAGTAGGTTTAACTTTCTCTCCAGCCACCGGCAGTTGTTTTGCCAGAATTTCTTCTCTACTAACGTGCACAAAACCAGCAGATTTAAGATTTTCGTTGAGACTCATATTTTACTCCCACATGGTCTAACAGGTTACATAGGGTGGGCCAATAAGCGGCCGTAGCCCCCGGAAACCCCTCGCTTCCATAACTTCGGCGTATCACCGTACCATAAATTATAGCATCTTTATCAAACACTGGCCCTCCGCTTTGCCCTCCCAGTCCATAGGCTGTGAGGTCTGCCAGATGTACAACTCTGACTGTAGTACCCCGAAGAGTCACAGGGGAACGAACGGCCCTTGAGAAGATGCCCTCCATAAAATAGGGCGCGGCTTCGCGGAAGGTTTGAGAGGAAGGGATCACCGTTTCATTGTCTTTATCCAGGCCGGGCCGTACATCGTTCAACGGATACCCGGCCACACACATGGATTTTCCGAGCGGGACATCCATATCAGCATGTTTGGCGAAGGAGGGATACGACTTGCCGGAGACTACGCCCCGGGCGTCCTTTAGTTTGCCCACAGCAAGGTCGGCATTTTGGTCCAACGTATACATTTCTATGTTGTCGTTAACGCTTGCAGTCCAGTACGCGACTGGGCCTCCGCTGGAATCAAGAACATGACCGGCGCTCACGAAGAAGCCTTCATCTACGCTCGCCGGCGGCGCGCCCGCCCTTCAATTCGTCGCCCGGTAACCAAAGCCGGGCATGGCGGCGAAACGCTTCAGGCTGCTCAAGGTCATTCCTGTCCGCCGACTCCTTGGCAATGGCAAAGGAGTCAACATCGGGATCGTAGTTGGCGTGCAGACCGAAGATATAACGGCTGTCCTTGTCCACTGTACAGACTGCCGAGAACATCGGGTTCCTCTTGTCCAGCCTGTCCGTCCAGTTCAACTGGTATTGCTGCAGGTCTGTGACCAGGTGCAGGTTTGCCGGTAGCGGCACTTTTCCGCGCAGCATGCCTCGCTCCAGACCACCGACCAAGTGATTACAACGCCGCCGAATGAACCGGATGATGTCGTAATAGATTTGTGGCTTACCGGCCATGCCCGCGCCTTGCAGAGTGCGCCGCACCGGCGCCTTGTTCACCACCCGACTGAAGACAGCTGAGGCTAAGTGTTGGTTTTGCGGGTGGATACGTGGGGGTTCCATGCCGACGAGAAATCGTCCGCCGCAAGTCTTGCATCCGCGTAGCGGTCGACCGGTTCTACTGTCATACCCCAACTTGTGATAGGACTTAGGATGTTCCTCAGTTGATTTACCGTGATTTTTACAGTTTTTTCTGGTACAACCCCGATCAGAACCCAACAATGAGTCACTTATCCTCGCCAGTTCCTCAGCAATACCCTTGTTGGACTTGATAGGCGGTTTCTCGTTACAGCACTTGCACACCAGAGCAGAAACGCGACCCTTGTTGGTGCTTGCCACCTTGTAGTGCGGATCACGGTCCGCTGATGGACCGGGTTTTATACGTGAGGTAACGGCATGAATCCCATAATTGTCACAGTCCGGCATCCGGCAAAAATTGACCTGAATTTCACTGCCATTATTGGGTAATGGATTCGCTACCGAGACTGGGACCCTTGGCTGGTCTCTCATAGCGTAACCCTTTGATATTTAATAAATCTACTGGCATTTTTCATTTTACCAGTAAATTCTGAACACCTATGGCGGAGAGGGTGGGATTCGAACCCACGAAGGGCTATCAACCCTTGCCGGTTTTCAAGACCGGTGCATTCAACCGCTCTGCCACCTCTCCGATTCGAGTAGTCGATCCTTTATCGGTACAGCAAGTTCATACGCACCGGCGACCGGTGCACTGTGACCTACTTCCCTGTAGGTCACCCCTTCGGGGCCAGCTTCGCTGTCCAAATTTGTTCCAGACAAATTTGTCAACCGCTCTGCCACCTCTCCGTTTTGAGTAGTCGATCCTTTATCGATATTTGGGGTCAGTGTAAAAACTCGCAAGATATCGACCTGTATGAAACAGGTGAATATAAGCCACCACCTTAGCCTGCGTTTTACTATGTGCCTGAGTTTTTACACTGACCCCTGTCATTCCGTCCCCATCGTCATAGTATAGCAACCAGCATGCCCGGAGCGCTGTTGTCATTGAATTTTCAAATTTCTGCGCTATTCTTGTCAGTAGGAGGCGCCATATTTTAAACGCTATGTCTTGAAAAGCAACGCCGTTACCCATAATATATACCGGAGTATCCTGTTAACTATCGGAGGTTTGAAATGAACCAACAGTATGCAGTCGCTCGTCCGGCCCCTTCAGTGCTGGCCACGAACAAGCTGATACGCAACACCTATATCCTGCTGTCCATGACCCTGCTGTTCAGCGCGTTGATGGCGGGTGTCTCCATCGCCATGAACCTGCCCCACATGGGTCTGCTGATCACCCTGGGCGGTTATTTCGGCCTACTCTACCTGACCTCCGCCTTGAGGAACAGCATCTGGGGTCTGGCCGCGATATTCGGCCTGACCGGTTTCATGGGTTTGACCCTGGGGCCATTCATTAATGCTTACGTGCAGTTTTTCTCCAACGGCGGACAACTGGTCATGCTGGCCTTGGGCGGCACCGGCGTCATCTTTCTCGGGCTGTCCGGCTATGCCCTGACCACCCGCAAGGACTTCAGTTTCATGGGCGGGTTCCTCATGGTCGGGATACTGGTCGCATTCCTGTTGGGTATCTGTGCGGCCATCTTCAGCATGCCGTTCATGGCGCTGGCGGTATCGGCCATCTTCATCCTGTTGATGTCCGGCCTGATTCTGTACCAGACCAGCGAGATGATCCACGGCGGCGAAACCAACTACATCATGGCCACGATAACCCTGTACGTCGCCATCTATAACCTGTTCACCAGCCTGCTGCATATCCTGGCCATGTTCGCCGGCCAGGAACGGTAAGCCCTTTCCTTCAATCCGGCCGGTGCGTCCTGACGCATCGGCCGGTTCTGTTATGCGAACCTGGCTTGTGAAATAACCAAATCGGAAACTGATCCGGTAGCCTTTAACAGTTCCTGAAGTTTATCTATGCTGGGCAGAGTTTTACCCTGTTCATAGCGGGCATAAGCGTTCTTGGATGACGAACCCAGACGCTCAGCTACTTCTTGAACAGTCAAGTTGTTTGACTGCCTCTGGCGTTTAAGCAGCAAGCCTACCATTACTTTATTATCATTAGAGCCGATTTCAAGAGTTCCATCTTTGGAGCAATTAACATATACCTCAAATCCTTTTTTATCGGCCAGGGTAATAAACAGGTCTTGGACCATCAGTAGCAGTTCCTTTTTCGTTCGACCCTGAGTCATCAACTCAAGGAACGGGATTTCCGCCAACCAGAATTTACCACTTTTAAACGCCTTGCCCTGAAATTTCATTTTGTTGCCCTTTTCAAAATAGATTTGGCCAGTATTTCATTAATTTCCCTATGCCGGGGAATTGCTTCCTGCCCTTCTCCATCAGTCCAGACATCGTGATTTCCTCCATGTCTCAGAAAATACCAGCCCAGTTTGGAAAGTGCCTTTTCCAATTCTCTCCTTTTCATCCGGTTATAGTACACATATTTGTGTACTTGTCAACAATCACTGTAAACTGGACAACCGCTCACAATAACTCCTCCGCCAGCAGGTGCAGCGCTTTAATCGACGCGCCGGAGGCAAGGAAGGAACCAACGTGCCCTTTTTCCCCGGCCGCTTTCCAGCGCGTCAGGTAGTCCCTGATGCGGCCGGGCGGGCCCACCAGGGCGACGTCGTCCACCAGTGCATCGGGCACCGCGGCGACCGCCTCCGGTTTTCTGCCGGAGATGAATAATTCCTGGATTTTTACCGCGTCTTCTTCGTAGCCCAGTTGCCTGGCGTAATCGTTGTAAAAGTTCTTGTCCCTAGCGCCCATGCCGCCGATGTAAAGGGCCAGTTCCTGTTTGACCGGCATGCGGCATGCTTCCAGGTCATCCCCCATACGGACACGCACAAAGGGCGCTACGTCGAAGTTTTCCTCACTCCTGCCGTTGCCTGCCGCGGCAAGTCCGGTCTGGATAGCCGGGGCGAACAGGTCATACCGGTCCGGGTTCATCCACACCGGGAAAAATCCGTCGGCCAGTTCGGCAGCGAGTTTGACTCCGCCGGCGGTAATGGCCGCGGTGTAGAGTTTCATGGCGGGGTCGCCGTGCAGGATGCTCTTCAGGGGTTTCCCCAGGCCGGTGCTGTCCTCACTCCGGTAAGGCAACTGGTAATGGTAACCGTCGTACTGCACCGGCGCCTCCCGGGCAATGACCTGGCGGATGACGTCGATGTATTCCCGCATGCGCGTCAGGGGCCTGGCGTAGGTCGTCCCGTACCAGCCCTCCACCACCTGGGGACCGGAAGGACCCAGACCGAGGATGAAGCGCCCGCCGGACAGGCTCTGCAAGGTCATGGCGCTCATGGCGGTAGAGGTCGGGGTACGGGCGGGAACCTGCATGATGGCGGTGCCTGCCTTGATTCTTGTGGTCCTGGCCAGTATCCAGGCAGCCGGCGTCAACGCATCGGAACCGTAGGCCTCGGACGTCCAGACGGAGTCGAAACCGAGCCGTTCCGCCTCCAGGATCTCCGCCATGGGCAGGTTGAATTCACTCTTCGAGTAACCGATGACAAGACCGAGTTTCATCCGGGTATTCTACCCCGTCATTCCGGGCTTGTCCCCCGTTCGTCGTACCGGGCTTGACCCGGCAACCAGTGTAATACAGTGTCGCCGGAAGCGATCCGTTGGTTTACCGGGCTCCTGCATGCGCCGGCAAGAATATCGAGCCTGGCTTTGCGTAGCTCATCACGCGCGGAAACGACGGGGGATGCGGGGTAGTTTTCAACTTTTCTTTGTGTTAGTATGTGCGCCGTTTTAGCAATGGCGGCGTTAGACTGCCAACACACGCCACATGAACGCGCCGGATACCGGATGCAGAGGGCATGAAACCCGGCGTTTTAATACCTGACGTTAACAAACCTGCCAGAGGGGCAATTTTATGCTAATTGGTGTTCTTAAGGAGACTCATCCGGGTGAGAAGCGCGTAGCCGTTATCCCGGATACGGTAAAAAAACTGGTCAAGCTCGGTGCGGAACTGACGGTCGAGGCCGGGCTGGGGCAAGGTTCCGGCTTTGCCGACAGCGAGTATGCCGATGCCGGCGCCACGGTTGCTTCCGGCCGTAACGATATCCTGTCGCAATCCGATATTATCCTGCGTATCCGCAAACCTGAAGCGGACGACGCCGGCAAACTGAAACAGGGCTGTATTCATATCAGCTACCTGGACCCCTTTAACGAGGGTGAACTCGTGGACTCACTGGCGCAAAACGGCGTCAGCGCCATCAGCATGGAAATGATCCCGCGCACCACCTTGTCGCAGAAGATGGATGCCCTCAGTTCCCAGGCCAACCTGGCCGGCTACGTCGCCGTGATGATGGCCGCCAACAGCCTGGACCGCCTGCTGCCCATGATGATGACACCCGCTGGCACCATCAAGCCGGCCAAGGTATTCGTCATCGGCGCCGGCGTGGCCGGATTGCAGGCCATCGCCACCGCCAAACGTCTCGGCGCCAGGGTGACGGCCTTCGACACCCGTCCCGTGGTCGCCGAACAGGTACGTTCGGTCGGCGCGAAATTCCTGGAGATAGACCTGGGCGAAACGGGCGAGACCAAAGACGGTTATGCCAGGGAGCTGACCGCGGAACAGATCGAGATACAACGCCAGGGCCAGAAGGCGGCGATCGCCGAGTCCGATATCGTCATCACCACCGCCCAGGTGTTCGGCCGCAAGGCGCCGGTACTGGTCACCCATGACATGGTGGAGGCCATGCAGCCCGGCAGCGTGATCGTCGATATGGCTGCGGAAACCGGCGGCAACGTGGAAGGCTCGGTCGCCGGGCAGGAAGCCGTCGTCAACGGCGTCACCATCATCGGCCAGGGTAACTGGCCCAATTTCGTATCCCGGGATGCAAGCCAGATGTATTCGTCCAACCTCCTGAACATGGTGAGCGAATACTGGGACAAGGAAAACAAGTCCTTTGTCCTCGACCAGGAGAACGAGATCATCAAGGGCTGCCTGATTACCCACGGCGGCGCAATCGTCAACGAAACCATCAAGAACCTGCAACGCTAAGGAGCTAACAATGGAAGCCGTATACCTGACATTCATCCTGGTCCTGGCCATATTCCTGGGCTTTGAGCTGATCAGTAAAGTACCCGCTACACTGCACACGCCGCTGATGTCCGGGGCCAACGCCATCTCCGGCATCACCCTGGTCGGCGCCCTCACCTCTGCCGGGGCCGGCAACGCCGATATGGCCGCAATTCTCGGCACCCTGGGCGTGACCTTCGCCTCCATCAACGTGGTCGGCGGTTACATGGTAACCAACCGCATGTTGTCCATGTTCAAGAAGAAGGAAGGTGACGAACAATGAGTAATGCACTGCTGATAAACCTGTCGTACGTAGCCTCGGCCGTCCTCTTCATATTCGGCCTGAAAATGCTGAGTTCGCCCGCCACCGCGCGTAACGGCAACCTGGTATCCGCATGCGGCATGCTGCTCGCGATCGTCGTCACCCTGCTGGACCATTCCATTGTCGACTTTCGCTGGATTGCCCTCGGCCTGATTATCGGCGGCGTCATCGGCGCGTTCGCGGCGCGCCTGGTCGCGATGACCGCCATGCCCGAACTGGTGGCCATATTCAACGGCTTCGGCGGTATTGCCAGCCTGTTCGTGGGCTGGGCCGCGCTGCATTACGGGGATGTTTCGACCTTCACCGTCGTCACCATCTTCCTGTCCATCCTCATCGGCGGACTGACATTCACCGGCAGCCTCATCGCCTTCGGTAAACTGAGCGAGACCATCCCGGGGCGTCCCTACATCTTTACCGGGCAGCGTACGTTCAACAGCCTGCTGCTGACCGCCATCGTCGTCGTCGGCGTCATGTTCTGCATGGACCCGTCCAATACCACACTGCTGTATGTCCTCATCGCCCTGTCATTCGTGTTCGGGGTGATGGCGGTGATCCCCATCGGCGGCGCGGACATGCCCGTGGTGATTTCCCTGCTGAACAGCTATTCCGGCCTGGCCGCCTGCGCCGCGGGTTTCGCCATCAACAACAACATCCTGATCGTCGCCGGTTCCCTGGTGGGCGCCACTGGCATCATCCTCACCAACATCATGTGCAAGGCCATGAACCGTTCCCTGGCCAACGTGCTGTTCAGCGGCTTCGGCGCGGTGAAGACGGCCCTGTCCAAGGTGGAAGGCGAAGTCAAGCCCATCACCCCGGATGACGCCTATTACATACTCGAGGCAGCCGGCAGCGTCGTGGTCGTGCCGGGTTACGGCATGCCGGGGGCCCAGGCCCGCACGTGGTCAAGGAACTGCAGGAACTGCTGGAACACAACGGCGCCGAAGTCAGCTATGCCATCCACCCGGTGGCCGGCCGCATGCCCGGACACATGAACGTGCTGCTGGCGGAAGCGGACGTGCCCTACGACCTGCTCATCGAGATGGAGGACATCAACCCGCGCATGGAGATGATGGACGTTGCCATCGTCATCGGCGCCAACGACGTGGTCAACCCCGCGGCCAGGGAGATGGAGGACAGCCCCATCTACGGCATGCCGATCATCAACGTGGACTACGCGAAGACGGTATTCGTGCTGAAACGCTCGATGGCGGCCGGTTTTGCCGGTGTCGACAACCCGCTGTTCTTCGGCGAGAACACCCGCATGCTGTTCGGGGACGCCAAGGAATCCATCGGCGCGTTAGTAAGGGAGTTCAGCTCCTGATATCAGTTTACTGTAGCTGCTGAATATTGGTTACTCTGAGCTGCTTGTGCGCGCCAGCAGGACTGCAATTGCGATCGTCACCAGCACCATGATGAACAACCACGCGGTTGTACCTTCTGAATAGAGATAGCCCGCGAGTATGGGTCCGATCATGGACCCGACACCCATCGCAGGCACGGCCAGCACGATATGCCTGCCGTCAGGGTCAACGTCTGCCACGATGGCGTACTGGTACCCGTCCGATGCGGACCAGGCCAGCATGAAGGCATAGGCGCCGATGGAGAAGACTATGAAATTGTCCGTCAGGCAGAGCAGCAAAACTCCCGCGACCAGCATGATGCTATACACGATATAGGGCGGGAAATTGCCGAAGCGGTCGCCTGTGACCCCCGTGAGCGCGGAACCGATAACGGCAAACAACAGCGTGATGCCCAGCATCAAGCCTGTGGCCGAGGGGTCAAATTGATTATCGGTCGCAAGGCGTTCCAGGAAGGTCCAGATTGCCGAAGCGCCGATAAAGTAGAACACCAGCGAGGCCAGGGCAAGCCAGACGGGCAGTCTTGTGTTTTCAGCCCCGATTGCGGTGATCGGAGAAGCTTCCTCCTGCTCAGGCAGCCGGCGGCGCGATATGAACGCGAGTACGGGCGCAAACACCAGGATCATCAACACCATCCCGATAACGACCCCGGTAAAACCCAGCCCGGGTATCAGCGTGACCGGCAGGACAAACAGTAAAAAGGCGCCTGCCAGACACTCGACGGTGAACTTGATCCCAAACCAGCGCGGGGTATTGCGCGTACCGCCTATCAACGTGGTTGATATGGCGTACAGGGCGCCTGATGCCGCGCCGATAAGAGACGTAATGACCAGTTGCAATATAAAACTGTCGATGCGGGCAGCCAGCAGCAGGAACAGGATGAGTGACAGGGTCGTCACCAACGCGATATACATGAGCGAAGCGCTCCTGACCCAGAAGAAGGCGGAAATACCGGTCAGGTTGGTGCCCAGGAAGAACGCGCCGGCAATAAAACCTATCTGGCTGTTACTCAGCCCCGTGGAGTCCTGGAGCGGCCCCATATACAAGGGGAAAACATTATAGACAAGACCGCCGATAGACCCGGCAGCGATTGCCGCCAGCAATATCGCCAACCCGATATCGCGGCCGCGCATGACTGAACTGTTCACTTACAACCTGTTGAACTTCCCGTCATCCCCGCGACTATCCCGCCATTCCCGCGCAAGCGGGACGCATAGTTATAGATTCCCGCTTGCGCGGGAATCAGATTGATCCGCAGGAATGACGGTGATCCCGCCCATGTAGGGATGCAGGACTTCCGGTATATGGATGCGGCCGTCCCCGTCCTGGAAGTTTTCCATGATGGCTATCAGGGTACGGCCTACGGCCAGGCCCGACCCGTTCAGCGTATGCACCAGTTCCGGCTTGCCGGTGGCAGGGTTGCGCCAGCGGGCCCTCATGCGCCTGGCCTGGAAATCCTCGAAATTGCTGCACGAAGATATTTCCCGGTAGCGTCGCTGGCTCGGCAGCCATACCTCCAGGTCGTAGGTCTTGGCGGCGGAAAACCCGAGGTCGCCGCCGCACAGGGTTACCACCCGGTACGGCAGTTGCAATCGCTGCAGGATGGTTTCGGCGTGATCGGTCAACTCTTCCAGGACCTGGTAGGAGTCATCGGGACGGACAACCTGTACCAGTTCCACCTTTTCAAACTGGTGCTGGCGGATCATGCCCCGGGTATCCTGCCCGTAGGATCCCGCCTCACTGCGAAAACACGGTGAATGGCAAACGTATTTCAGGGGTATCTCCGCATTGCCGAAGATCATGTCCCTGGCGATGTTGGTAACCGGCACCTCCGCAGTAGGAATGAGGTAAAGGTCCTGTTTTTCAACATGAAACTGGTCATCGGCGAACTTGGGCAATTGCCCGGTGCCGAACAGGCTGTCGGGATTCACCAGGTAAGGGACATTAACCTCCAGGTATTCATGTTCATTTACATGTACATCTAACATGAACTGGATCAAGGCCCGGTGCAGACGGGCCAGTGCGCCCTGCATGACGACGAAACGTGACCCGGCAATCCGGGTAGCTGCTTCGAAATCAAGTAAATTCAGTGCCTCACCCAGCGATGTATGGTCCTTGGGCACAAAATCCATCGGACTTAATACGCCCCAGCGCCGTATTTCCTTGTTATCTTCCTCTTTTGCGCCGGCGGGCACGCTGGAATGGGGGATATTAGGTACTTCGCGCAGAAACTCGTTCAGTTCCTCCTGTAGCGCGTCCAGATCAGCCTGGCGGGACTTCAGTTTCTCACCCAGGGACGCGACCTGCTCCAGCAACGGCTCGATATCCTCCCCCGCGGCTTTTGCCTTGCCTATTTGCTTCGACTGGCGGTTTCGCTTCGCCTGCAGCTTTTCCGTCGACACCTGGACCTTCTTGCGCCGCCACTCCAGGGACCGGAACCGCTCCGTATCCAGCTCATAGCCGCGCCTGGCCAGCGCCTTGCCGACGGCCTCAATATCATTACGTAACAGGTGTGGATCAAGCATTTTGGTGAAACAATCGACTATTTTTTCTGTGTCTTTTCGTCCAGTTTTCGCAGGCGGGCCAGTTTCTCCGCTATCTGAATCTCGAGCCCCCGGTTCGCGGGGTAATAATACTGGCGGGCCGTCATACCGTCGGGAAAATAACTCTCTCCGGCCGCATAGGCATCCGGTTCGTCATGGGCGTACCTGTATTCCTTGCCGTAACCCATCTCCTTCATCAGTCCTGAAGGCGCATTACGCAGGTGTAACGGCACATCTGCCGAGGCAGTGGACTTGACATCTTCCAGCGCAGCATTATACGCCTTGTATACCGCGTTACTCTTGGGAGCACAAGCCAGGAAGACTAATGCCTGGGCAATGGCCAGTTCGCCCTCCGGCGTACCCAGCCGTTCCTGCGTCTCCCAGGCATCCAGGGCCAGGCGCAATCCCCTGGGGTCGGCATTCCCTATATCCTCAGAGGCCATGCGCACTACCCTCCTCGCAATATACAGGGGGTCGCAGCCGCCATCAAGCATCCGCGCAAACCAGTACAGGGCCGCATCCGGCGCCGAGCCGCGTACGGATTTGTGCAATGCGGATATCTGTTCGTAAAACATATCGCCGCCCTTGTCGAAGCGGCGGTAACTCGAACCGCTTATCACCTCCTGCACCAGTGCGCCGGTTATGCCGTCGGCGGCGGCCAGGTCGGCGGCAATCTCCAGCAGGTTCAGGGCGCGCCTGGCATCGCCGTCGGCACTCTCTACCAGCAGTTCCAGCGCCTCGCCGGTGATTTGCAGGTTTTTGTCACCCAGGCCCCGCTCGCAGTCCTGCAGGCCCTGTTCAACAACCCTGCGAACAGCCTCTGTCGCCAGCGGCTTCAGGACGTAAACGCGCACCCTCGACAACAAGGCGTTATTCAGTTCGAATGACGGGTTCTCAGTCGTGGCCCCGACAAACGTGATGGTGCCGTTTTCCACGTGCGGCAGGAACGCATCCTGCTGTGACTTGTTGAAACGGTGCGCCTCGTCGACAAACAATACGGTATCCTTGTCGTACACTTCCCGGTACTGGCGCGCCTTGCCGATAGCCTCCCTGATCTCCTTTACGCCGCTCAATACCGCCGAGATAGTGAGGAACTGCGCATTGCACGAGGTGGATATGATACGGGCCAGGGTTGTCTTGCCCGTGCCCGGCGCGCCCCAGAATACCATGGAATGCAACTGGCCTCTTTCGATGGCCAGGCGCAACGGCTTATCGGGTCCGATCAGGTGTTCCTGCCCGGCAAAATCGGCCAGGGTCCCGGGCCGCATACGGTCCGCCAGCGGCCGGTATTCATTGGTTTCAGAGGTCACGGGAGAGTGGGTTGGCGGCCTGCCTGGCATCGATGACGTCAATGTTGCCGGCAGGCGTAAACCGGAACAGTTCCCGCTTCAGGTCCGGGTTGCGCCGGGTGTTCTCAAAGGAAATCAACAGTGTCTGCCCCAGGCTGTCAAACAATATCATGCCGGAAAGCTCAGCGCCGGCGAATGCCAGCCGCAGGGCGCGGTACTGCGCTTCGATGTTCCGGGGCGTCAATTCCAGCCAGGCGAGTCCGGCCTCGTCCTCAAGTTCATGAACCACGTAATGTTCGTCAATACTGTAACGGCCGCTGAAAATCAGTGCGGGAGTATCTTCCACGGCTTCGGATGCATCGCTGATGGTAACCTGTTCCAGGTCTTCCTCGTACACCCAGAGGGACTTGCCGTCGCTGATGATCTCCTGTGTATAAGGTTCGCGGTAAGACCAGGAGAACATGCCGGGACGGCGCAACAGCACGGAGCCTGTGCTCGTCTCCAGCACCTCACCGGATGAATCGATCAGCTGTTGTTCAAAATCGGCAGAAAACGTTTCCAGTCCCTCGAGAAATACATCCAGCGGGTTGGTAGCTGCGCTCAGAGACAGAGAAACAATTAATCCGCAGATGAGCGCAGATGAACGCAGATGACTAATCCGCAGATTACGCAGATTAGCGCAGATTATTTGTGATTTATTCTGTGATTCCTTGTCCTGGCTGATTGTATTGCTACCGACTGAACTTAAGCAAATGTGAATAAGAATCATCATTTCATCTGCGTAATCTGCGGATTAGTCATCTGCGCTAATCTGCGTAATCTGCGGATAAATCAATCCACCGGCGGTGGCGGCCCCGCAAGTATCTCCCGGCTGCCGTTCGCTTCCAGGGGGCCTACCAGGCCGCTTGCTTCCATCTCTTCGACGATCCTGGCGGCGCGGTTGTAACCTATCTTGAGCCTGCGCTGGATATAGGAAATGGACGTCTTGCGGGTTTCCGTCACGATCCGGACGGCCTCGTCGTAGAGCGGGTCGGCATCATCGGAGACAGGCTCCAGGCCCGGAATGGACGCGACGTCGCCGCCGCCCTGGTCCAGGGTGATATCATTAATGTAGTTCGGACCGCCGCGACTCTTGATATCCTTGACAACCTTGTGTACCTCATGGTCATCAACAAACGCGCCGTGCACCCTTATCGGCACGCTGGTGCCGGGCGGCAGGAACAGCATATCCCCGTGTCCAAGCAGGTTTTCCGCGCCCATCTGGTCCAGGATGGTGCGGGAGTCGACCTTGGAAGAGACCTGGAAGGCAATCCGGCAGGGAATGTTGGCCTTGATCAGGCCCGTAATGACATCTACTGACGGGCGTTGCGTAGCCAGGATCAGGTGTACACCGGCAGCCCGGGCCTTCTGCGCCAGACGGGCGATCAATTCCTCCACTTTTTTGCCCACGGTCATCATCATGTCCGCCTGTTCATCGATGAGGATGACAATGTAGGG
>MKWU01003726.1_pt1 | contig 19420 bp, 8 predicted proteins | sample 809101 | NCBI WGS metagenome assembly MKWU01 (sample SAMN05860141, study PRJNA318959) | sponge metagenome | host: Aplysina aerophoba | place: Slovenia: Piran, Adriatic Sea, Gulf of Piran | collected 2013-05-07
CCACAGGAACCACTCCCCCCTTGGGAGAGTCTGCACAAGGGCTAAAACCCACCGGCGAGCAAACCTTCTTGGAAGTCGGCAAGCCAAGCGGGCGAGTTGGTGGAGGCCATCCTTGCACAGTCATCACTCGTAACAAGTGGGCGTCAACCGGTGAAAAATCCCATTTTTCCGCTCGCCTTTTTCGCGTCGCTCGGCCTGTTCTTCTCGTCAGCGACCGTCAGTAATGCTTCTCCCTCGTCGAATGAGGTGCCTTTCTGTTTGCCCTTTGATTACGAGCGGGAGCGCGGCACTACCTATGCCGCTGGCAAGCCGACTGGTCTGGACGTTGGCGAATCCCGCACGGTGCGGATGATTTACTTCTTGCCTAACGACCGCCCGTTTCGCACGTCTGTGATCGATTCGATGAAAACGACGATTCGCCAAGTTCAGACCTTTTATGCCGAACAGATGCAGGCGCATGGCCTTGGGAACAAAACCTTCCGCTTTGAAACCGATGCCGAGGGCGAACCGCTCGTTCACCGCGTGGATGGAGAGCATCCCGATAGCCACTATTTTGACGACACAGTCGGGACTGTGCTAGACGAGGTTGAACAGGCATTTGGTATCAACGAAGACATTTACCTCATCGTTGCTGACATTAGTTTAGCAGGTATCGGCGTAGGCGGTTCAAGGGCAGGTGGGGTAGGAGGGGGTTGGAGGAACGGAGGGTACGCCATAGTTCCGAGCGAGACCATCTTAGTTCCGAGCGAACGTGGTTGGATCGTGACTGCACATGAGCTTGGCCATGCCTTTGGACTGTGGCACGACTTCCGCGACGATGCGTACATCATGTCGTACGGCCGTCAACCGGACTCTCTATCTATGTGCAATGCCAAATTCTTGACCGTGCATCCTTACTTCAATCCCAATGTCAATACAGCAAGGAGGCGACCGCCAACCATCACACTCATTTCGCCGCAGACCTATTTAACAGATGCAAAGAGTGTCTCCATTCAACTCAAAGTCAGCGATTCACAAGGGCTTCATCAGGCGATCCTGTTAGCCAATTATCAAATTCAGGAGTGTCGTGAATTGGACGGAGAAAAAGAAGCGGTCGTTATATTCGATTACGACGGAGGCTTCCCATCTGTTACAAGCATGAGTCTTTCCGACCCTATTGTACATTCGATTTCTGTACATGTAGTTGATACTAGTGGGAATGTCGCTTGGAAGAGGTTTTCGCTATGGGATGTCGCGGCGGAGCACAGCAATATCGCCACGTTTGAGCATACGGCTGGGGTCCGTTCGGTGTCGTTTTCCCCGGACGGCACCCTGCTCGCTTCCGGGGCAAGTAACGGTACAATCTTCGTGTGGGACGTCGAAACCGGAGAAAAGGTCGAGACGCTAGCGGGGCAGGGCGGCATTATTTCGGTGTCGTTTTCCCCGGACGGATCCCTGCTCGCTGCGGGTTCATTCGATAGTAGAGTCTTCGTATGGGATGTCGAAACCGGAGAAAATGTTGAGACGCTAGCGGGGCATACAGATGGAGCCCGTTCGCTATCATTTTCTCCGGACGGCTCCCTGCTGGCCGTTGGGACAGGGGACGGCCGAGTTTTCTTATGGGACGTTGCTGTCGGTGAAAGGGTCGAAACGCTGATTGGGCATACGGATGGGGTCGAATCGATGGCCTTTGCTCCCGATGGCTCCCTGATCGCTTCGGCTTCATACGACGGCACAGTCAAGTTATGGGACGTCGTCACCGGAGGAAGGATCGAAACGCTGATTGAGCATACGGGCTGGTGGGTCCACGCGGTGGCCTTTACTCCCGACGGCACCCTGCTGATTTTCGACCCACTCGAAGGTACGGTTCGCGTATGGGATGTCGCCTCCGGAGAAATGGTTGAAACGCGGGGTAAGTTTACAGAGTGGAGCTCTTCAATGGTCTTTGCTCCCGACGGGTCGCTGATCGCTTTGCCTTCATTCAACGGCACGGTTCGCATATTGGACGTCGCCACCGGCGGAAGGGTCGAGACGCTGGTTGGGCATACGGATGGGGTCGAATCGGTGGCCTTTGCGCCCGACGGATCGCTGCTTGCTTCGGGTTCATCCGACGGCACAGTCAAGTTGTGGGATCTATCTAAGAGGACACAGCCCCGACCGCAGACACTCGTGAAAATCTCAGGCGACGATCAGCAAGGGGCAACTAACGAGCCATTAGCCAATCCATTGGTCGTCGAAGTCAGAGATCAGCACGGTGCGCCCCTACAAGGTGTGCAGGTTGCATTTACTGTTATCCGAGGCGATGGAACGCTAACGGTTGACAATACAACCACCGATGCCAACGGCCGGGCACAGAGTGCTCTCACACTGGGTCCCAATCCGGGAACCAACATGGTTCTGGTTTCCGTCGAGAGGCTTGTTCCAGAAATCTTTAATGCGTTAGGAAGACCCCCTATCGCCACGCTTATCAACGATGCACTCACGGACTTTTCCCTGTTCGCCGATGCCTTCGGCAACAGCGACCTCCGCTTTGATCTCGACGCCAATGGCACCGTGGATTTCACCGACTTTTTCCTCTTCGCCGAGACGTCTGACGAGTCGGAGCGAGACCAACTCTTCGCGCTGGCAAAGGAGCTAATCGGCCTACCGGAAGGCGCGCAATTGTATCAGAACGCACCCAATCCATTCAACAGCCAGACGGTACTCTCCTACTTTCTGCTCACCCCCGGTCCGACGCGCTTAGAGGTGTTCGCGCTAACTGGGCAACGAGTCGCGGCCTTAAATACGGGTCCGCAGCAAGCAGGTCTCCACCGTCTAGCTTGGGATGGCCGCGACAGCGAAGGCCGCCCGTTGGCCAGCGGCGTCTATCTGTATCGGCTGGTGTCGGTCGAGAGCGTTTTGACGCGCAAGCTCATTCTGTTGAGGTAAAGTAATGGATAAAGATCCGCACCAAGCGAATCGGGACTTTTGGGACGCTTCCACTGAGTGGTGGAAGGAACGAGAGAATCAGCGTGGCCTGTGGATGCGGGCGCACCAAGAGCCGCGTCTAGTGCTGAGTGAGGCCGAGATGCGCTATGTCGGAGATATACAAGGCGTCGAGGTCTGTGTGTTGGGAAGCGGCGACAACGAGGTAGCCTTTGCATTGGCTGGTCTCGGCGGGCGCATCACCTCCGTCGATATTTCCGAACGTCGCTTAGCCGTGGCCACAGACCGGGCGCACACCCTCGATCTTTCTCTGCGATTTGTGCAAGCGGATGTAACAGACCTGTCCGTCCTCGCCGACGATTCCTTCGGCTTAGTATACACCGGCGGCCACGTATCCGTGTGGGTTGCAGACATCCAACAGTACTATGCAGAAGCCGGGCGCATCCTCGCACCAGGCGGCCTCTTCGTCGCGAACGAGTATCACCCCATGCGGCGGATGTGGGAGGCTGCCGACAACTACGAACCCCGCTATCGCTATCTCGACCGTGGCCCCCATCGCAGTTCTGGGGCAGGGCTACCGACGTTTGAATACCACTGGACGGTTGCCGATCACGTACAGGCTGCCATAGATGGCGGCTGCCGCATCGTCGAGGTCGTCGAATACGGAGAGCAAATCGAGGACGAACCGTGGCTTGAGAAGATGCCCGCGCATTTGTTGATCGTCGGGCGGAAGGAAGGAAGTGCAGGATAGGAGTACACGCCTGTCACATTAGACGGGATTACTTAGCCTGCTTTCTAACTTGATAGTCATTCCATTTTTTAGCTTTTCCATAAAATACTTTTAATGCTCCCTTCAATTGAGGGTCATTGATAGCGTCTATCCAGTCTTCATAGCTCGCCGACCAAACATCACATTCTTTTGCTTTCGCCAGAACACCGTCCATATCTTCATCTTTCCTAAATTTTTCATCATACTGATTAAATCTGCCTCTAATTTGTCGCATCATAAATTCTTTATCAATTTGCTCATCAATTTTGTACTTCTCAAGTGTATATTCAGGAGCGACAACTGAGAAGAAAATTTTGCAAGATGTATCTTTTGTTACATAAGCGATACAAGCTAAACTTCGGCTCGCCTGATTATAATTTTTAGCATGTGTTATATATTGACCCAAATTACTCCCCATCTTTGCTTCAACAATGCCAAATAAGTTGGGATTATTTTTCAATTTAATTTCCGAGTTATACTCAAAATTGGCCTCAAAATCACCTATGGCCATATCTGCATGTGTGTGACTTTCAGCCAAAGGATCTTTCCGTTTATGAGGCAGAAAAGGACTTCTGATTAGTGCCTCTGAGCACCAATGGCGGATTGAGGAAAAATCTATTCCTTTAAACTTCAATTTATCTTCAATTGAAAACTTAACTAGCAACCGAGTCATCCATCCCTCATTGTATATTTGAGTAGGGTTTAGATTCGGCTGTTCCTGATCTATACTATCAATAATTGCGTTTATACAGCACAATTCCGTGCGAATTTCCATAATATTATCTTCCGAATTGAAATGGAGTCGGATTACTCCAGTAACGCCTTAAGTAACGCATCTGGCACATCGGAATAAAACAGAATGTTGATTCGCGTCGCCATATCATCCGACAGTTCGAATAGCTGCTTCCGCGCCAACACCGGTATCAGCAGGGTATCTACCCCCCTCTCAATCGCGATATCAACGATGCCGACCGCATTGGCCAACGGTTCTACCGACCCTCCGAGATTGAGAGCACCGACAACAACTAGGCCACCTTTCGTACTCTTCTCAAGCAACCCGCTACAAAGTGCCATTAGTGCCGGTAGCCCCAGCGCGGTACCCCTATGATCATTATCCATTGCACGAAGCTGAATGGAAAACTCGTGTAAATGCGGGTCCCTATCTCCGACGAGTTCTGCTGCCCGAGTATACAAATTCTGTTCCGCGTACCTGACACTTTCACGGAAGGCAGGCGGGGCTGGAGTATTCAGAATCCTGACGCCACCTCCTCGCCCGACCGTTACTTCAATACGATAAAGGCTTGGGCCTATTTCAGGCTCGCCAGGGCTAATGCCCCAAACTTGGCCGGGCGGCAAAGGATCTAAGTCAATAGCTTCGTCGCTGTGGAGTTCCGGTGTCGAGACGAACTGTTCAATGCCATCCTCACCCATCGAGTAACTGAAATGCGTATTCCGGAACTCGCTTTTGAACACCCGTTTTTGTTGTTCCTTAACCCGTCGCCGGGCTTCCAAAGCCATGCGAACCAGATCTTCCAGTTCATCGTCTGGCACTTCCATTTCCGGATCTGGATAGAGCAGTTTCAAAAGTCCGCTTACAGTCTTGTTGACGGCGGTAATGTCTCGTCCGCTCAGGGCACCACCATAATTTACGCGCCCTTGCAGCACGGAAATGCGGCTGCCAACACGGAGCCGGCTCCAGCATTCGGACAGAAAGTCAGAGACCAAGCCGAAATGATCCGTGAAATGTTCGTTCGGGTTAAGTTTCGGGAAATCCCATCCCGGCACGTAGGCATGGATGCGATCCATGAACGCCGTATCTTCCCTCATCTCGGACGGCAGCGGGCTCAGAAGATGGCCGACGCGCTGTTGATGCTCAACATCGACATTCAGATTGCCGACCATCACGATGCCGCCGTCTGCGCGTATGCTCTCCTTGCCGCGAGAAAATTCACCGGACTCCATGTAGCCTTTCAAGATGTTCACGCCATCCTTCTGATCGAAGGACACGCCAGAGATCTCATCGAAGCAAACCACGTCGTACTGACACACCAGACCGCGTTGACCGGAGGCATTGTTGACGAACATCTTAGCGACGGTCGCCTTGCCACCGGAGACTAGGTGTGCGTATGGGGAAATTTGCTGGAACAGATGGCTCTTGCCGGTACCGCGCGGTCCTAGCTCGACGAGGTTGTAGTTGCGCTCCACAAATGGAACCATCCGTATCAGAGCGACCAATTGGGCGCGGTCCGACAGGGCGGCCGGCTCTAAGCCTATACTGCGAAGCAGAAGATCTGTCCATTCCTCCTTGGTAAACTCGCGTCGGGCACGTTGAAGTGCATTGAGCACATCGGCTTTCGATAACTGAATTGCCCGGAGGCTGTCGATGGCAAATGGACGGCCGCCCTGTTCCTGTGCGATCACCGCGTCGTAGCCCAACGTCACTTCCGCATAGAAACCATCGGTCAACATACGTTCATGCTGCTTAACCAAGTCGTCGTCTATCCGTACGCTCCTGATAGCAAGGCTTGGCAGTTCCGCAATAAACGAATCCGTTTTCGCGTCTAGCCTCGCCTTGACGATATCGATTAGCTTGATGGCCCCCTGTTCTCGAGATCTAGCTTTGAACAATTCCTCTTCGCCCGTTCTGACTGTGCGATCCGCCAACTGACGCTCGACGATCTCTAGCCCTTCGGCGATTTCCTGCTCGTCCGTACTCGCACAGTAGCGCCCTAAAAGGAACTCAACCACATAGGTCGGCACTGGATACTGGCGGCTGTACTTGCGCACCAGATCCTTGCGGACCAAGTAACCGTCAAACGCCGATGCTGCCAAACGATCCAACCTGTCGAGTTCGACGCTCATGAATCACCCCCTACGATTACGGCCTGTTTTGCCAGCACATTACCGCCGGCATCCAGTACGACGACCACAGCCGGTTCGCCCTCCAGATCGTCATCTTCCACTAGTAGGCTTGTCGATCCTTCGGCATCTACTGTACGCACACTAGTGATGCTAGAATCGGCATTGTTGACCTCGGTACGCATATCAACGGACCACTCTAGCTGTGCTGGCTCGATCCGCACGCGACAGCGGAATCTGACCCAAGACACCTCTGCAATCTGTGGAGCCGTTGCTTCCGGTGCCGCTCCGCCGGTCACGCTAATAACCGGAATCAGGCACTCTTGCAAACTCAAGCCGCCGTGTGCGTACTTGTGCCCTTCCGAAAAGCAGGCAATACTAGGCGCAACTGCGACCCGTTCCTCGACATTCCAGTTCCAGGAAACGGTGGGAACTTCGACATTGGATCCCCCCTTTATCACGGCGCACCGAGCCCAGCGGCTCTCGGTTAGGTACCTCGGCAGATCAACCTTCGGCAATCCGCCGGGCAGCCAGAGCCAACCATGATCTGTTACCACCCGGACCTCATCCCAACCCGCTTTGAGAAGGGATTCGATACGTTCAAGAAGCAACTCAATCTGATCGTGAACATGCCCCGCGAGTTTGTCTTGCAACGAGTGTCCCTGCTTGTCCAGATTGCCGCTCTCGGTCCAAGCACGGTTTGATGGATCGCCTGTTTCATCCGCGCTCAGGTATTGGTAACCAGCGGCGGTCAACAGCTTGCGGAATTGATGTGTAGTCAATGGCTGCCCTGAATCCGCAGTCGTGGGGGAGAAGTCCTCGCCGAGCGAGAGGCCCTTGACATTCTGTGAGATGGGCGAAATCGCTGGCTTGGCGGTCGCGGTTACGCTTGGTAGTCCAGCCCATCTAGTTCGCAAAGTTACTGACCAGCCCTTGGTGCGCATCCGTTTTGCAAGTTGTTGGGAGACGTCGAATCGAAGGCCATCCGCGAAGAGAATTACCCCACCTAACTCTACCGCGACATCTTTTAGTCCTTGCGCTTCCTGCCCCGGTAGAGGATCTCTCTCAGCCAGTTTCTGTAGGTGCTCGGCGGCAGACTCTAGCCAAGGCTTGTATATGACATCCAGGACCTTGCTCACGGCCTGCATGTCAGTAGTGGTCTTCACCGTGGCCATCGCAGATAGCGCGGCAGAATCAACCTGCCAAGCTGAATCGACGTACCGCGCCGCCATCTCCGAAGTGGACGCGCCGCCAAACCCCGTAGCCGTGAGCTCGGCCAGTATCGCTAAGTGTGCGAGCGCACGGGCAAGCTGAGCTTGCTCCAGCTTGGCCCAAACCCAATCTCGCCTGGGGCCATGCTGTGTCTCAAGTTGCCGCACTAACTCACGTGCTTTAGCAGGCGTCGAATGTTCCAAGGCGAGCAACGCTTGCCGTAGCTCCTCCTCGTCCTTCTCGTTCTCTTGGGGCCAAGAAGAACGCTCTACGAACAATTCGCTCGGCATAGCCTTTTGCAAGAGCTCGGGAATTCCCGGATAGAGCACAGGGGACTCCGCGAACCGTTCCCACACCGCCGCCCACTGGTCTTCTCGCTTACCCAATAACTCCGCACCGATCAACTCACCATCCCTGTCTGGGTCGAACTTATAATCATCTTGACAGCGCGATTTGAAGGCAGTCCAGCGGCCACCGTTCCATTGGGACTTAACCGTTTCTGGCTCACTCAGCCAGCGCAGCAGATCCCTGACTATATCGTCGGAAAAGAGCTGATTGAAGTCCTCCGCCTCAAGATGCTTGCCGGTTAGATCCTCTACCGCGGTCGTGGCCAGTTCCTCCAACGCGCCGAGCATTGCCTGTCGAGTGATGCCATCGCGCGCGAGGTACAGACCAAGCCCTCCGTCCTCGGATACGAGAAATGCCTCAACCGTCCAGTCCTTACCGTTCGTCTGGGTCCAACAGACCCCGCGATACTGAAGCTCGACCAGCGGCTTCAGATTGTCTGGGCACTCCTGGACCGCCCGGAGTTCCTGCCGGCTGACTTCGGGAAGGTATAGAATCGGAGGCTTCTCTTCGGGCCATTCAATGTCCGGCAACGCCCGGTCCACGGCACTTCGCAACCAGATCGCCGGGCCAGTGCGCTGATCGGGCTGGTATTCTCCAAGCGTCAGGAGGTGCGGCAGCAATTGCCGGAGTTGAGGAATAATAGGCTGCCACTGAGCATCCTGATCCGTCCACAGGATGGCGCACGGACTCACGGCGTCATTTGGGTTATACCTGACCGCATCCTCAAGGGAACGAATCAATGCCTCAGTTACCGTCAATCTCGGATGGTCACCTTGAATTCCCATGGTATCACGATATATCTGCGGCCCAAATTGTCAGCATGAGCTCGGACTCGCCGATCAGGCGGTACTCTGGAAGTTTACCGGACAGTCTTTCGCTGTTGTCCATGATGATGCGTACGCCTTCTCCACGCGTGTCCATCATGGTTCGACGATCCGTCGTTAGCCATACCTTGTCAGTCGGAACTAGACATTTGGCGAGCAGACTAGTAATGATTTCATTCCGAGCCGATTGCAGGTAGGCAAGATCCTCGACCGTCATCGTATTCGGGATCGAGCCTGGGGAATAAAGCTCTAAACGGTCTCTGAACAGCCGTAATCTGATTTTCGAGCCGTGAATGGAATAATCGCGGTGTGCGACCGCGTTGACCATAGCTTCGAATACAGCCGTCATGTCAAACTGTGGTTGGTCCAGACGCCCCTGATCCTTAAAGGCGGCTGTCTTCATGTTATTTGCCACGAACCGACAGGCTTCCACGACCTGTAAATCGAGTGGGCCAGAGATATCCGCAGCGTCGAGTTGATAGGGATCGGTGGATTCGTCGGTTCGAATATCGACTCCCCGATAGGAAACGGCCTGTACATAGGCGTTGGGGAGCCATTCCCGGGGGTCTTCGGAAGCCATCAACACGCCAGCGACCGTTGGCCTCAGCGTCCCGTCGTCATCGGTACGTGCCATGTGAAGCTTAGCCAGGAAGTCATCTCGCTCGTCTCGGGATCGAGGGGTTAGGAATCGCTCCCAAAGATCTACCTGCAAGTCGTGCAATTCGGCGAGATGAACGATTTGCTCGTCGAACCGGATGATCCGAGTCTGACTGCGCTGCTGGAACAATCGAGCAAGGTACTCGGATGACATGACGCGCTTGGTGCTGCCGACGCGGTGCAGAAAACCACCGGGGCTTCGATGTACGAAAAGACTGCGGGGCACATCTATCTTGATAACGGCCACATCCTCGCCGGTGGCCGCAGGCAGTCGCAAAAGATCAATGATGGGGGCTATGGGCGGATCGATGGAGTCTTGGCAAAGCTCGTGGACGAAACGCTCTACCACGTTGAGATGCTGTTCCGGAATCCCCAGAATCTCACGTGTCTTGTCATGTACGCCAAGCACCAGCACTCCGCCGTGGCTGTTGGCGAAGGACGCCAGCTCATCGGCGAGGTCGTCTTGCTTTGGACCACGAATCTTGCTACCGGCAAAGCGCACCTCCTTCAGTTCGAGAAAGCTGCTTTCGCCTAGGTGGATCTTCTCCAGTAGTTCTCCGCGTGTTGCTAACATTTCAGATCTCTCGTCCCAAGCGTTCCCAGCGCCGAGCGAACGCCTCTCGTCCGCCCTCCATGACCCGGCAGACTTCTTCGCGGACTGCTTTTTCCTGTAGGGCACCGTGCCTAATGACTCTGCATTGGCCGCCACTAAAGTCGAAAGCATGTACCATTTCCGCGTCTCCGTTGATCATCACATTGGGGTTGTGGGTGACTATGATTAGTTGTCGCCGCAATTTGTTCTCGCGAATCTGTCGTACGACCAAGTCATAAATCAGGTGGTTATCCAAATCGTCCTCGGGCTGATCCAATACAAGGGGCTCATCGCCGAATGCAAGCAGGAACGCCAGCAGTGCCGCTGAACGCTGTCCTTGCGAGCCTTGGGTAATAGACGTCCAATCGCTGCCGTCCCCCTGGCGGCTGTATTCAATCCGAAGGTCATCCTCTGGGAACCAGCACTGGATGTGATCAGCGAACTCCGACTTCTCGTGCTTACGTTCAAGGTAGTTGCGAAATCGACCGTGGAAGTCAGTGCTGTTTTCTATTAGTCGTTTTTTTGCAGTATCCAAGGCCACTTCGCGATCTTCGTCCTGCGCGATGCGAAAAGCCAAACCGCCAACCAGTTGGCCATCTTTCTCGCGCAGAATGTCGTGTTCAAAACGATCATCTGGCACCTCAATCATTTCACGTAGGCTATGCTCGATATGACGAGGCTCAAAGCCGAATCCGACGACCTCAATTTTCACAAAGGTGTTAGCCTCCAGCGTTTTCGCAACGAACTCGGCGCGTACCCGTGTGATGGCCTTGCGCGCTTCAAGCACTCGTTGCCACTGTTTTTTGTTGTCTTCGTCAAGGCGATTCCAATCCTGACGCAACTGATCGAGTTGCTTCAGTTGCGCTTCGAGATTCTGACGCTCCTGTTCCAACCGCCCAAAGTCTTGCGGATCGGTCACTCCCTGAGCGGCGAGCGTCGTTTGAAGAGCCTCGTAGTCCGATCCGGCCTTCTCGGCACGCTGCTGCCACTGGCTAAGTCTTTCGTCCTTTCGCAGCTTCTGCATCTTGTCCGTAAATGTGTCGGCGCTACGAGTGAGTGCCTCCCGCGTTTCCGCCACGAGCTGCTCGGCTTCGCTCCGCCAAGCAAGAGCGTCGCCATCCTGTACGGCATCGAAGACGCCATCTGGCCAATCGTCGAGCAGCAGATCCTCCGTCAATGCCGTAATGAGTCCGGGCATTTCTCGCAATTGTTCCGAAGTCGCATCGATCTCTCGACGTTGACGCAGTGCCTGTTGATGAGCTTTCAGTACTTCAGCGTGATGTGATTGTGTAAATGTTTCGAGCTTGCGGGTCAGGTCCGCGAGCCTACGTTCCAACTCTGGTCGCCTAGCTAACTTTTCCTCCAGTTCGCGCAGCCTAGCTCGCTGTGCTAAATAGGAGGTCTTCGTCTCGTCGAAGGCGTGATGTAACCCAGCGACATCAGCCGAGTCGTCAATGACATCGAGTAAAGCCTGCCGACTCTCTCCCGCCATGGCCGCAATCTGGCCCTGCGAAAGCAGTCGGATAGGGAAACGTTCGGAGTTCACCTCTTGGCTTGCAGCGGGCTGCCATTGACCATCCGTGTCTCGTTCTTCAACAACGGCCTCTTGACCATCTTGTCGCCAACGCAAGATGTGCTCTACACCATCGCGCATCAGTTCTAGGCGAATCTCCGTGGCATCGCGCAACCCACCATGCCCATTGCGTCCCTTGACAGGTTGGGAAAAACTTTTGAACTGGCGATAGGGCTCTGTTTCTTCGCCCAAATGCTCTAACTCTTTATCGCGCCGATACGCAAGGCGCAACGCATGGACAATCGTGGACTTGCCGGTACCGCGCCCACCAATCAGAGCGTTGTAGTAAGGTGTGGGGTCAAGCCGTGTCGTGGTGCCTACACCCATAAATCGAGCAGACTCGACCTCAATGCCGGTGATGAAGTGAGTGGGCTTCCGGAACGGATCGAACTCCCCCTCGTCATCACTCCTCCGAATCGAAATTTCGTTGCCATCTAGGAGTGCGAGACGCAGCCCTTCTAATGTGGGCTTTGCCATCTTGACCCAAGCGTAACGGGATCCGGGAGCACCTTTGCTCTGGAAGCTGTGGCAGTCACTACCGAGCACCCGCGCCAACTTTTTGACCCGTTTCTCGAAGTGCCTAGGGAATGGAAGCCCCATGTCTTCCCACTCCACTGCCAGCAGATATTCGGTATCAAGCACTTGGCGAACCGTGTTGGCGTCGAGTTGGCACTTACGGGTACCTTCACGTACGGCGAGCAGGCCCTTGCCGTTGCCATTATCACCTTGCCGGTCGGCATGGGCTGGAATCGGAATGCCTCCGGCGTCCCTAATCTCACAAACCACATCGGCTGCGCCCTTGCGAGTCACCCCGGCGCTATCTCCCTTGGGTCCATCGTAATCCACCTGCCCCAGTAGAGTGTCGATGTGGCCGGTGGTGGCATTGGGGGATAGGATGGCGAGCAGGTGGAATCCCCCCTGCACCGAAATCTCGACCCCTGGAAACAGCGTCAGTTCTCGAAACCCTTCTGGTGGAGATCCCTCATCGGCTTGCCCCTTCATCTCCTCGTAAGTGGCTTTAAGGCGATCAACCCAAACACCGCTGTTGTGGTCAGTAATCGCCACACAATCAATTTCGGCGGCCATGTATCGGAGCAGCCATTCTTGCGGAGATAGGTCGATACTATGTCGAGCCCAATAGGTATCGGCGGAAGCCGGCGTATGCGTGTGGAAGTCGAACTTCCACCAGCGCGACCCGGGATAGGGCCAATCTTGCTGTGGGGTTGTCATCGTCATTCGTCCTCCGCCCGGTCCCGGGCTGCGTGTTTCTCTGCTTTGGTCCAATGCACGTTGTTGACTCGGTCTCCAGTGAAGCTGCCGTTGTCCCAGAACCAAGGGAACTGATCCTTGTCGCGCATCGGTTCCTTGCCGCGGTCCTTTTTCCAATGGATGTTCGGCGCGGCGCGAAGGACGCCGGCACCTTTCTTGCCACCGGGGAGATCCTCAGCCATGAAGGGACGGATATTAAGGCGTATGCCGTCGTTGATGTCCGGCTCCCAGTCGATGGGCTGCTCCTCAATCGGCTTCCAGCGGATAAAAAGATCGAAAGGCGGCTCGCCTGTGAGGATAGCGTCGAGCCGTTTCTGTAATTCCAACGCTGCGGCCAAGCGGTCTTCGGCACCGCCCTCGCCGCGCTTTACACCATCTTGCTGGCGGGAAATCCAATCGCCGAGGTAGCTGTAGGTCAGCGAATCCAGTAGGCGACGACCCTTGCCTCCGCCCTCGGCCAGTTTGTGGTAGTTGACCAAGGCATGGAAACCGTCGTGTCTGCGGCCGTCCCAGATATGCCAGACGAAAGGACGCTGATGGAACAGCTTGCAGTGCTCCTCAAAGAAACGGTCACGTAGCCAGTCGTCTAGGCTGGAAGTCCCTGCTTCAGTAAGCAACTTTGCAAGGATGTCATCGCTCCAGCCATCGCCCCAAGCTGCCTGCAACAGTTGCAACAGGCGTTCGTGGGCAGGACGCTCGCGCGCTACGGAGGGGATACAGACGATGCCGTCCTTGTCCTCGAATGGGTGCAATGCCGTTGTCTTCTCAACCCAAGTACGAGCTTCATCGGCGAGTTCCATGTCCGGGTCGTTCTCCGCTGGCCAGCGATAGCCGAGCAGGCGGGCGATAGCGACTTGCAGGACGGTCGGGTCTGTGCGGCGTGGGCCGCGAGTGGTCCACTTTGTGCCTTCGTCCCAACTCACTGAGCCGCAGGGATGACCGTGGAAAATCCACTGGGTAGGATCGTCAGAATAAGGCTTAGGCAACCCATTGGGATAGCTTTCTGCGGCGACCTGGGTCCAGCGTTCGAGGTCGAAGGGAACCTTGACCAGCGTAGCGTTGGTGACCTTCAGGCCCTGATCGATTTGCCGCACTGCCTTATTGTATTCGGGCGAGGAGCAGAAGCACCAAATGGCAGGGATGTGGCACGCATCATGGGGAATGATGGTTGCCACATTTTGGTGGAACCTCTCTTTGCCATAGTGATAGGAAAATAGAACTTTCATTCTATGTACGGCGATACCGGATTTACCGAGGGCCTTAAGCCCTTTGGTTGGATAAGCTGTTGGTAATGACAACAGCAGGCCTTTCCCTTGTTCCCAACGCACCATCCGCGACTGTCCTGCATACTCCTCTGTATAGACATCAGGCGTGGTCTGCATAAACTCCCATGTCTCTTTATTGATCTGAGCCACCTCCCAAAAAGCTGCAGCAAACATGGGATCGTCGCTAGTCTGAAGTCCAACTAGTCCATCGGCATACTGATTCAGTAGAGAAAAGGTCGTTTCATCATGCAGCGTCACTCTTGCATCAGGGTTCTCTAACTGCCTTCTCTGAATAACCGCCACCAACTCACCATTCCGTAACATCTCCGTCTTTTCCACCGCCGTGCGTGGGGCACTCGCGTCAATACCGGACAGTTGATCTTCAGTCTGTGGGCGAGTGCGAGTCAGGGTGAGGAGAATGACATTCACTATCTCGCCGCTGATAGTCTCAAAGGCACCAGATCCCAACCGTACCAGCAGTTCCCAGCGCACTTCTTTCAAGAGATGCCCACGCTGTGTCTTATAGCTAGTCAGGAACAGCCAGTTTTGCGGCATGACGATCTGGGTAACACCAGCGCCATCTTCCAGGCAGAACTCCAGACACCGTTCTAGGAATACATTCGCTAAATCGTTCTTCGCCCTCGCATATCGCCTCTCAGCGAAATTTTGCAGGCGTTTGCTCTGCTTACCGCGAGCGAGATATGGCACGTTGGTAATGACGAGGTGATATTGCCGGCTCAACAGCCGAGTCGCCTCAGTCAACCCCAAGGCCGCGATGGCCGTCTCTTCCCATTCCTCCTCACCGGCATGTTCCCGCAGTGCTTGTACAAGAAAGGGTTGTAGCTCGCTGAATCCGGCCGTCAGCATATCCTCGGACACGGAAGTGGGATCAATCAGGCTGCCGAGCAGAGGCGCATCCTGAAAAGTGTCGTAGAGCACCCCCATCCCATTTTCAATCCGACCATCACCCCCGGACAACGCAGTCCATTGTTCCCGCTTACCGCCGACCGGCTGACCGCACCAAGCAAGGTTGAATCGGGGTAACGGTCGGTAGTCGCCTGCACCAGGATAACGCCATGCTTCCATCGCCATCGCAAAGGCGGCAATAGCCACGCAGCGCTGGTCCAACTCCAGCCCGTGCAGGTTGTCCCGCAATACGGCATCAGCAGCCTCTGCCGCACTCAAGTCTTCCAACGCCATCCGCATCGGCACCAGTATCAGAAATGCCGCCACCAAAAAGTGTCCGGAACCGCAGCACGGATCTAGCAGACGGAACTCCGAGAGATCGTCGGGCCAGCCCTCGAAACCGCCCGCGACGGGTGCACCATCCTCTGCCTGACGCAGATAGGTAAGATCAACCGGACACCGCTTGTCGGGATGACGAGTCTTCCACCAAGCGCCGAGCGAGTTATGCAGCAGAAACTGCACCATGTAAGGCTCGGTGAAGAGTTGCGTCACTGCCGACAATTCGTCCGCCCCAATCTTATTTTCAGATTGGTTGACCTCATTCTTCCTCTCCGTCTGCCAGAACTGATACACCCAACCGAGCGAATCGGTCGCCGTGAATACCGCTGCCGGCAGACCTTCAATCAAACCCTCCAACTCTAACTGGTATTCCCGCGCCAACCGGACTTCTAACCCTGGATGCTCTGACCTAAACACCTGCGGCAACATGCTGTGGGCATACTGCGCCGCCAACGCCCATTTGTCGCTGCCTTTGTCCCTAGCCAAGTCCTCGCATTCATCAAGCGTTACGGCGACATTGATCTCCGGTTCAATCAGCAGATCGTTCTCCGCGAGGAAGCGGGCAAACAACATGCTGTGCCAGTGTTCATACGCAGTCTCTTGCATCAGATGCTCGATGGTATGCTCTCCCCTACGTGACTCGAGATGGTCCCCAAGCTGGCGAGCGTGCGCCCGCAACCGCCGACGCAACGTGCGCTTATCCGTGTCCATGTGCTCATAGGGTTCGTGGTGATGCACGGCAAGCTCCTTCAATGCCGCGAGGGCACCGGCCTCCGCCACTTTGCGAGCCTTGATGACGGCGCGTTCGAGTTGTTGCCGAAGGTTTGTTGGAAGTGTCTGCATAGGATCAGTCTACTCTCCTTAGTTCACCACGACGGGGCCTTGCTCGACCTGTTTGAGCAACTCCCGTTCAGTCTCGCCGAGCCAATCCTTGACGTCTTCCGGCGTGCGCAGCGTGGTGCTGCGGAGCTTGACGTGATAGGTCTCCGGCTCGACCAGTTTGTCGGCTCTAATGCGGGCATCCGCAAAAAGCTGCGGCAAAGCCGCCGTGCGAGTTCGCCAAGCATCAAGTGATATCCGCCCAAGGGATTCCAGCACTTCCTGTTCAGTGCCGGTTGCACCCTTGGAGACCTTCTCGATACGCAAATCCTCAAGAATTCGGTCGCGCTCGGCTTGGTCAATCTCCCGCCAACTCTCAGCGGATTCCAGTTGTTCCAGTTCCTCGTCATAGGTTGTGGAGAAGCCTGTCTCAGCCTCTACTAGGGCAGTACGTAGCGCATCTACCAGCATCCTAGTGAGATCAGGTACGGGATCCGAATCGACGAGCAAACTTCGGTTGGCCGCGATAGCTTCGATCTGCGGCTGCGCCTCCGACGCCACATCTAGCTCTTTTGCATGGCTGGCTAAGGACTGTAGGCGTTCGTACGCGGGGAAGCGCTTCCCGGCCAGATCACCTGCCATAGTCCAATCTTTAACGTTTTTTTGTAGTTCGCCGTACCGATTCAGGATGCCGACCAGTTGCTCGTTGCCGGTAAGGGATTGAAGATCTCGCAGATGGCTGGTATCAGGGCGTTCGGGCAACGGCGCATCGCCACCGGCACTCTGGGCGAGTGTGCCGAGCTTGTCCAAGAATTCCACAGCAGCCGTAGTCTCTTCGTTGGGCTTACAGGCGACCCCAGCGCTCTGGAACAATTTGCGTACCTTGATGCGCTGGCGGGTGTCGATGGTGGCGCTCTCGATCCGAAAATCGGCGACCGACACTTTCGCCTGATCGAGTTCCCTAGGCTTGAGCGGCGTACCGTTGGCGACCACCCGCAAATGCCCAACTCCAAACAGACTAATGAGGGCCGCGTCAATAGCATCGCGGGGCCAGCCATAAGGCGGGGCCGAAAAATGGTCGCGTACCTCTTTGCCCTTCTTACCGGAACCCACGAAAGACAGGACTGCGGAGCAGACCCGGTAGTCTTCGGTCTTACCGTCGTAACCCAGTGCTTCTAGAGGGTGCTCGTCCCCTTTTCGGGCGCGTTCGATCACCTTGGACCAACGGTCATCGTCGGCATCCCTGAAGTCGTGGAAGAGGCGGTCCAAGGAGGCGTTGGCTGCTTCCCTGATCTTGTCCTGCAAGGTGGCACCCAACTGTTCGGAGCCGCCACCCTGATAGACTTTCGCCTCGCCGACGATTGCAGCCACCAAGTCCCGCTGGCTGTTGGCAGCCTCGGTCCGCCGGGTCTCCATGCCTTGACGGGCCTCAATACCTTCTGGAGTCGAAGGCACACCTTTGTATTCGAGTGTCTCATTCGCCGCAGCTTGGGCGGCGACCACGCGGGCCAAGTCATCGGCGCGGGACTTGGGCAGGAATACGTGGATGACTGGGCTGTCGGAACCATCGGCACCTGCATCAGCAACGACGCTTCTCTCATCCGCTCCCCAACCATCGCGAATCCAGACGGGTATCTCATGGGTTGCGCCCAGCGGCGGTTCCGCCCCTAAGTGCAAGGCGAGCTTTCTGGGCTCCTTGCACTTTCCATGCAGTAGCCTCACCGATCCGATCTCCTCCTGAACCGCCGCCCCCATCAATTGGGTGCGCTTACTGCTCATTTGCGTGAGGTCGTTGACGAGCCTTGTCCGTCGGTTGCGAAATTCGTTCTCCCACTCGCTGCTCTCGCGCGTCTGCAAACTGTACTCGTCTTCGAGCCTCATCAGCGTACCGGCGGTGGTCAGTTCATTCAGCAACGCCGGAAGCCGACTCCGCAGCATCGCGCCATCTTGGGCCAGATCCTTGACCAGCAGATCTGCCAAGATTTCCTTGGTTGCGCGAACACCGATGTCGATACCGGCTTCCCGGGGCAGTTTGCGAATGAGGAAGACCAAAGCACACAGACGCAATTTGAGACGCCCATCGGGAGTGCCGTCATCCTGCTTGAAGATGGTCTCGTTTACCTCGCGTAGCAGTACGCCGCTTCGCAGCAGATAGGGAGAGATTTGCTCGAACAGGAAGTCGGCCGGCACGACCGTGCCGACCGGATCGGCGGCGGTGTGTTGGATCGCGTCATATACGATGCGCAGTTGCGTACGAAGCTGTCCAGCGGTGCCCGCCCGATCGACCGCACGCAACGCATGCTCCCAGAAGCGTCGCCGCACTGGGAGCAGCGGGTAATCCTCCACGAGTACCGCCTCGTCCTCGCTACGAGGGCCGATCCGAGTGCCAACCAAATGGCGATTGATCTCGCCGGTGTTGTCGTCCAGCGTCGATTTGACATCGTTGGTGCGGTCCGAGCGTTTCGCCAGCACGACTCGCCGGGTGACCGCTTCGACATCGGTGTCGGAAAGCTCGACGTTGACCGTGAATCGGCCTTGGAGACGTTGTAGGGCTGGCGTACTGGAGAGCGCCGTCTGCCCGGTGCCGAGAAGCAACAGGCGGTCGCCGAAGCGTTTGCTACAAGCCTCCACCACCTCCTGCACTGCATAGGAACGGCTACTATCCTCACCGATGTACTGTTGTACCTCGTCGAGGATTATGACGGTGCAGGGCAACTCACCCTCGGGTGCCAAGGTGTCCTCCAAAGCGGTGACAAATCCATCGGTGGTGATGTCCTTCGGTTTTGGGAATTGGGTACGCAGCGCGGCCCTAGCATCCCTCTCGCTGCCCGCAAAATCGGGATCAGCCGCGAGCAGGGCTCTGGCGATAAGCGGGCTCACGTAGAGATCGTTCAACTCGCGCCGAAAATCACGGTCTCCGGCCTCAACCACAGCGCGGACCTGGTCGTAAATGTTGTTTTTCCTGAGCCAGAGGCAGAATTGCGCTTGTGGGAAGCTCTCGGGAAGGTCCGCGGATTTGAATACAATGCCGAGCAGTGCGAGCCGCACACTGTCGCCGGTGCCAGTACCGGGCGTACCTGCGGC
>MKWU01003728.1_pt1 | contig 19413 bp, 21 predicted proteins | sample 809101 | NCBI WGS metagenome assembly MKWU01 (sample SAMN05860141, study PRJNA318959) | sponge metagenome | host: Aplysina aerophoba | place: Slovenia: Piran, Adriatic Sea, Gulf of Piran | collected 2013-05-07
TATGCCCTCACCACTCGTCCCCTCACGGGTACCGACATCGGCGGAAAAGGGAGAAGGAGAGGCGGGGCGGGTGGAGCCGGCCGGCCGGGGGGCAGGGGGGGCGGGGAGTTTCCCAAGAACAATCCGGCCCAGCCCCCGGGGGGGCCGGGCCGGCCGGGGGACAGGGGGTCCGGCGAGTTTACCAAGATCAATCCGGCCCAGCACCCGTGACGGACGAGCTCCCTCTTGACTGGCGGCCTCTGACGCCGGAGCCGCGCCTTTACTCGTATCTCCTGTGGTGGGAGCCTCTGCCGTAACTGCGATGTGTTGTTCCTCGGCCGGGGTGTCACTACCGGGGGTGACAGGAGTGGGCTGTTCTTGTTCAACAGGCTCCTGTTCTTCCTCTGCGCTGGCTGTCCCGTCATCGACCGACACGGGTATGGACAGCCCGGGAACCTCGCTCCGGGACTCCTGTTGAGGAGGCTCGTCCATCGATTCAGGCGATTGAGGGGGGAGCTCGAGGGCGGGCGTCTCGGCAGAAAGCGGTTCGGGAATGAACGGGGCAGGCTGTTGTACAGGAGTATCAAACGCGACCGGCGCGAACGTCGGCAGCGGCTCTTCAACAGTTGGCGCCGAAAATGCGGCAGGGGCCGATTCGGACCAGGTAGTGGTGTCGTCGTTCAGGACTTCGACCCGCTTTCGGCGGCGAATCACGTTTGGGCGAATCCGATTCTCGCTAGTCTCTTCCCGAGCGGTCACAACATGCTCTTTTTGCTGGTCAAGCTCGGTGACAACACGCTCGGCAACGACTTTTTCTTCTCCGAGAACGAGCGCGGGGGCAGCCGGCGACCGGAGCACCTGCTGTACGGCATCGGCAGCTTGCGCCGAGAGCGTGCTTTGGGCCTTTTTCCCACGGATGCCCTGAGCTTCGAGCTGAGTCAGCACTTGCCGCGTTTCGACTCCCCATTCCTTGGCTAATTCATGGATACGCTTGCGTGACATATGACCTCATCGCCGTCTCTTCACCCCGGCAGGCTGGGTTCTATCAGGGCAGCATAGCTGACCCGTGCCTCGCGGGAGCATACCGCTCGCAAGGAGCGACAATTCTTCATCCGTGCATTGACAAAAGCATTAACACATTCCCGGCTGGCGTGCAGATACCCACCGCGACCACGACTGCGCGCCGGAATGAGCCGGCCTTGCGGCGTCGCCGTCAACCGTAACAAGCGGCCTTTCTTCTCTCGGCGGCCACATCCCAGACAGGTCCGGATCGGCTCGGCACGCTTCATACGTCCTCGGTAGTTCTCCCTGCCGTCTCCGCTCGATCTCCTCCACCAACGGGGGCCTCAGCGGATTCTTCCTGCATACTTGCCGCCGGCGTATCAACAGCCGCTACGCTCTGTTCACCGAGCTCGGCTGCCTGTTCCGCCGCTATCTGTTCCGCCGCTGCCTGTTCCGCCGCTGCCTGTTCCGCCGCTATCTGTTCCGCCGCTATCTGTTCCGCCTGCGCCTTGGCCGCCGCCCAGATTGCCGGCGCCCGGTCCGGTCCGATCCCTTCGATATCAAGCAGCGCCTCAGCATCGGCACCGGTGATGTCCTGAGCCGACTTGAAGCCCTGCTGGTACAAGAGCTCTGCCGTGAGATCAGCGTTCGACTCCCCGATCCCCGGGATGGCGTTTAACGCTTCAAGGACCTGGACATGTTCCAACTCTACTTCCGACTCGGACCGGACGTCCAGCTTCCAGTTTGCCAGGCGGGAAGCCAACCGGACATTTTGGCCCTTCTTCCCAATGGCGAGGGAGAGCTGATCGTCCGGGACGATCACTTCCATCGTGTTTTCATCCTCGTCCATGATAATCTTGGCAACCTTGGCCGGGAGAATGGCTCGACAGACATATTCAGCCGGGTCGGGTGTCCAGGGAACGATATCTATCCGTTCCCCCCGGAGTTCCTGGACAACGGCCTGGACACGTGTGCCCTTCATCCCGACACAGGCTCCGACAGGATCGACATCCGGGTCGGTTGAGGCCACGCCGATCTTTGCGCGGGTGCCCGGTTCCCGGGCGGCGCCCTTGATTTCCACAATGCCTTCGTACACTTCCGGGGCCTCTTGCTCGAACAGTTTGATCAGAAACCCGGGGTGCGTTCGGGAGAGCACGATCTGGGGACCTTTTTGCGCCAGATCGACATCAAGGATATAGGCCCGAATGCGGTCCCCCTGACGGTATCGCTCCCAGGGAATCTGTTCCTTCTCGGGCAGGATCGCGTCGGTGCGACCCAGATTGACAATGATGTTACGTCGTTCAACGCGTTGGACGATCCCGGAGAAGAGTTCGCCTTTGCGATTCTTGAATTCATTATAGATCAGTTCGCGTTCCGCCTCGCGGACCTTCTGAATGACACTCTGTTTTGCCACCTGGGCGGCAATACGTCCAAAAGAAGCCGCGGGAAGCTTGCTGAGCAGTTCGTCGCCAATCTGCGCCTCAGGGTCCAGAGTCTCTTGCGCGTCCTCCACCTCTATTTCGGTTTCCGCATCGGTCACCATCCCGACAACCGTTTTGATCTCAAAGAGTTCAACCTCACCGATCTCTTCATTAAATTTGGCTTCGATCTGCTTCTGGCCAAAGGTGCGGCGGGCCGCAGACAGCATGGCGCTCTCGAGCGCTTCAACAATAACGCTCCGGTCCATCCCTTTTTCTTTACTGACTTGTTCGATCACCCGATTCAAGTCTGACTGCATAGCGCTTACCTCGTCTGACGGCGTCTGCTTTTCCGTTTTTTCTTCTCGGGACTCTTTCCGGGCAGGGGGAGAGGGAGATCGACATGGGCACGCGCCACATTCGCCCAACTCACCCGCACTTTTCCTCTCTCTTGGTCAACGACACTAATAGCATTCTCTTCTACTTCACATATCGGGCCAATGAAAGCCCGCTTTCCGTCCTGGGCGGCCTTCGTCTGTACACGGATCGGTTGTCCCACATAGCGTTGACACTGGCTGGGGCGAAAGAGCGGACGCTGCAGACCGGGAGAGGAGACTTCAAGGGTATAGCGCCAGGGAACAGGGTCATGAACATCAAGCAAATCGCTCAGTTGTCTGTGGACTCGCGTACAATCATCAAGCGTCACCCCGTCCGTGTTTTCCAGCAGAACCCGTAATACCCAGCGACCATTCTCAGTCAACAGGTCTATGCCCCACAACTCAAAACCTTCATCCTCAGCCAAGGGAGTGGTCAGAGTCTCAACCTGCTGGATAATCTCTTGGACTGAGGGCTGCATATTGAAAAAAAAAGTGGGCTCCCGCCCACTTTTCCCTCACTTCCTCCCGTAGGCTAAACGATCCTCTGCCATCACGCAAGAGGCGCGACTCGTCTCATTCTTCTTCTGCGCCGTTTTCAAGATCGTGCAGGGTGGCCAGATCGATAATCGTATAGGACTGTTTCCCCTGAGGTGTGACGATCTCGACCTCGTCGTCGAGTTCCTTGTGCAAAAGCGCCTGGCCGATCGGAGAGTGGAGCGAAATCTGCCCCGCGGCCGGGTCAACCTCTTCGGGAAAAACGATCTGATACTCAACCACATCACCCGAATCGACCTCTTCGAGGGTGACGCGACTGCCGTAGGCAATCGAACCTTTTGGAATACTCGACAGGTCGTACAGCGAGAGTTGCTGCATCCGCTCCGTCAGCTGGGCGATCCGGGCCTGGACATAGTCCTGGCGCGCGCGCGCCGCTTCGTACTCGGCGTTTTCACTCAGGTCGCCGTGGGCGGCGGCCTCCTGAAGGTCTTTCGGAATGCGGACATTGAGTTCGTGGTATAATTCGTTGAGTTCTTTTTTCAGTTTTTTTACAATCGGCAGGTCCATAACTCCCCCATACGATCCGTCTTCTGTCCGGCAGGGACGTTCCGCACAAGCGCAACAGGGGTTGGTGACGCTTGCGCACCAACCCCTCCACACAGTAATTGTCCGCTTCAGCAGTTAGGCGGTCAGGATATGGATCGTACAGGCCGACCCGAGGCCAATCACATGGGCAAGGCCAGCCTTGGCTCCTTCAACCTGGCGCGCTCCCCCCTGGCCTCGAAGCTGTGTCACGATCTCATAGATATTCGCGACTCCGGTTGCCCCCAGCGGATGCCCCTTGGAGAGCAGGCCGCCACTGACGTTGACGGGAATATCGCCACCCAGTTCGGTCCGCCCTTCGTCAATCATCCGCCCGGCTTCACCTTCGGCACACAGGCCCAGATTCTCGTAGTGCAGCAGCTCTGCCGTGGCAAAACAATCGTGGAGTTCGACCAGACTCAGGTCCTGCGGTCCGATACCGGCTTTTTCATAGGCTTCTTTTGCCGCATTCTGCGTCAACGTGTTGACATCGGGCATGGTCAGATCCCGGTCGGTATACGGATCCGAGGTGAGGACGGAAGTCGCGACTTTTATCGGCTTGCTGGTGAATTGCTTGATCTTGTCTTCTGACATCAGGATCGCCGCCGCCGCACCGTCTCCGGTCGGGCAACACATATAGAGCGTATTGGGATAGGCGACCATACGGGCATTCATCACATCATCCAGCGACACTTCAACCTGGTATTGGGACAAGGGGTTGTGGACTGAATGCTTATGGTTCTTCACTGAAATTTTGGCGAAATGCTCGGCCGTCGTTCCGTGCTTGCGCATATGTTCCACGCCTGCCTGACCAAAGACGGCGGGCATCAGGCCACTGCCCAATACTCCTTCGACGCTCTCTCCTCCGCTCCGGGCTCCGCCACCGAGCAGGCCCATCTTCCCCATCTGCTCAACACCAACGGCCATGGTGACATCGTACATACCCGACGCGACACCGATATAGGCCTCGCGGACAGCTGTCGAACCCGTCGCGCAGGCGTTGGATACATTGAGTGCAGGGATGCCGGTCTGGCCAATTTGCTGCAAAATCTTCTGGGCATTCATGGCATTGGCCTGGAACAAATTCCCACACACAAGCATCTCAACGTCCTTGATGGACGCCCCGGCGTCTTTGAGGGCGAGGACCCCCGCTTCCGCTCCCATTTGGGACACGTCCTTGTCCGGATAGCGTCCAAACTTGATCATGCCGACACCGACCACATATACGTCTCTCATAACTTACACCCCTTTGCCGCTATCAGCTTTCCTTAATCTTTACCCGGCCTGAAAAAGAAAGCAATAATGTCAATGGTTTCCTCATCGCCGTGCGCGTTTTTTTCCTTCCGTTCGCGGACCTTCCGCGTCACCATGTCCACCGGCATGCCAAATTCGATCTTTTGAGGGTCAGGCTCAATATCGACTAAATTGCACCGAACGCTCACCCCTTCCGGGAGGTCGACAATTGCGGAGACGTACGGAACCGGGATGCCGGGTGCGGACTGGTGCACGATGGAGTACACGTAGAGCGTGCCGTGGTCGCTGAGCCGCACCTCGGGCAAATCTCCGACATACGTACATTTGCTGCACCCGACCCGGTTCCCACCGATATAGGTGGCGTTACAGGCGGGGCATCGATACCCGACCAGATACGGCTTTTCGTCCGGAGTTGCGGGCAGGCGCAACATCGGCGCGATTGCCCGTTGGGTATGCGTCATTACCAGGTCCTCTCTGCTGGCCCGCCCCTGTCTCCGTTTGTCGAGGTATCGCTTGTGGTGCCGGCACTATGTCGGAAGAGTAAGGGACTCATTCCTGCGTTGTACATCAGGAACGCCGCCTATCGGCCCGCTGCTCGGCCCATGGGCGGGACCGAAAAAATCTATGCTACAGTGCAGCCACCAATATACGAGCGCACCTCCCAAAACAAGACCTTGAGAAATTTGATAGTGGTTCGGTTTCACATCGCTCTTGACCGCTGAGGGGGAGGGACAATCTGCTCCCTCTCCCCTGGAGGGAGAGGGCCGGGGTGAGGGGGAACAAGCAAACTGAACCACTATCAGAAATTTTCATATGCAAAGGAGAGGAACAATCAAAAGCTCTCAGCAGCGTGACAGACCGGTGTGGCTGCACCGGCTCGGTGCCGCGGCCCGGACGGCACTCACCGTGCTGTATCCGTGGCGCTGCCTCAACTGCGCCATCGGTCTTCCCGCGGACCACGCCTTCTGCCCGACGTGTTGGGGTTGGATCCGGCTCGTCCACTCTCCGCTCTGCACGCAGTGCGGCCGCCCCTTTGCCTCCAGGGTCGGACCTGACCGGATATGCCACCAGTGTCTGCACCGGCCGCCCGGTTTTCGCCACGCGCGTGCATGGGCGGCGTACACTACGGCAAGTGGCTCGCCCCAGCCTCTCCGTCAGAGCATCCGCCGGTTTAAATATGAGCGTAATATGAGAGCCGGGAAGGCACTCGCCGGACTCGCGGCCCGCCATTTTTCCCTCGTCCGAGAGCGGGACGCAGGGCAGGCGCAAGACTATGCTCGCGTTCTTCCCGTCCCCCTGCACCTGACCAGACTGCGCTGGCGTGGATTCAATCAATCTCTCATCCTGGCCCGGGCGATTGGGCAGCGCATCAACACGCCGGTTGATCCCTGGCTGCTCAGTCGCACCCGGCCGACCCCGCCCCAGACGCAGCTGAGTCGGGAAGAGCGTCGGGCTAATGTCCGCGGAGCCTTTGGGGTGAATATGCCCGCCCTGGCCAAGGGAAAACGATTCCTCCTTGTGGACGACGTGTATACATCTGGTGCGACGGTTGAAGAGTGTGCCCGAACCCTGTACCAGAATGGAGCACGCAGCGTTGATGTTTTTACTCTCGCCCGCGTGGTCGATCTCTAAGAGCGTATGACGACACCTCTCTCTCTTGGCGTTCTCATTTCCGGGGGCGGCACCAACCTCCAGGCCATTATCGATGCCATCGAGCGCGGAGACCTGCCGGCCCGCATCCGTATTGTGGTCAGTAACCGGAGGGATGCCTATGGCCTGGTGCGGGCAGCGCGTCACGGCCTCTCAACAGGAGTGATTGCGCACACGGATTTTGCGTCTCGGGAAGAGTTTGACCGACACCTGGTCACCCTCTTGCACGAACACGGGGTTGAGCTGGTCATTCTGGCCGGCTTTATGCGCCTGCTCTCCGCGCGTTTTATTCGGGCTTTCCCCCACCGTATTCTGAATATCCACCCGGCCCTCCTGCCGGCCTTCCCCGGTCTGCACGCGCAACGTCAGGCCCTGGAACGCGGCGTGCGGATCAGCGGCGCAACCGTCCACCTGGTTGACGAAGAAATGGACCATGGTCCGATTATTATGCAGGCCGCCGTACCCGTCTATCCTGACGATACGGAAGACAGCTTGAGCGCGCGGATTCTGGCCCAGGAACATCGCATCTACCCGGCCGCCATCAAGCTCTTTGCCGAAGGCCGGGTGGGGGTTCGAGGGAACTCCGTCCTCATTCGTGACGAACACCACCGTCCGCAAACCGGCTTCCAGTCTCCCGCCGCAGTATGACGACCGCCTCCCCCGGTGCGGGCATAATCGGGATCGATGAATCCGGCAAGGGGGATTACTTCGGCCCGCTGGTCGTCGCCGGGGCATATGTGACGCCGGACCAGGAAGCCCGGCTGCGCGACCTGGGCGTGCGGGATAGCAAGGCCTGCTCGGATAAACGCGCCCATACCCTGGCCGCCCATATCCGCACGCTGTGTCCGACCACCCTCGTGACCATTGGCCCCGAGCGCTACAACAGCCTGTACGCCTCGCTCAAGAATCTCAACGTCCTGCTCGCCTGGGGACATGCCCGCGCCATAGAAAATCTCCTGGAAACAGTCACCTGTGAACGGGTGATTGCCGACCAGTTCGGGAATGCGCGCTTTCTCAATAACGCCCTGATGCAAAAAGGCCGCGCGGTCGAGCTCATTCAAAAGCCACGCGCCGAACAGGAGATGGCCGTGGCCGCAGCCTCGCTGGTCGCCCGGGCGGAATTCTTGCGCCGCCTGCAGGATTTGAGCGGCCGCTTTGCCCTCCCGCTGCCGAAAGGCGCGGGCCCTCAGGTCATCACCGCCGGCAAATCCGTTGTGGAGCAGTATGGCCCGGACAGCCTGGGCCAGGTCGCCAAGCTGCATTTTCGCACAACGCAAAAAGTGATTGCATGAGAGACGCTGTCCTTGCCCCACACCCACGTTTCCTCTAAAGGAGGAAACGTAGCCTTCCACAGCCCGAAAAGCCGGACACGCTGCCTCTCTATCCCGTCTGCCATGGCACACAGTTCCCATCCTGCATTTGACCGACTCGTCAATATCATGGCGACGCTGCGCAGCCCGGACGGCTGCCCGTGGGATAAAGAGCAAACGCCGCAGACCCTGAAGCCTTATCTGGTCGAAGAGACCTATGAAGTGCTGGACGCCCTTGAGGCTGAGGACTGGGCTGAGTTGAAAGAGGAATTGGGGGATTTGCTCCTCCAGATCGTGTTTCATGCTCAGCTTATGGCGGAAGCCGGGGAGTTTACTATTGACGATGTGGCCCAAGCCATCGCCGATAAGATGACTCGCCGCCACCCGCATGTCTTTAGTGACCTGAAAGTCGAGAGCGCCGAAGAGGTCAGTCAGAACTGGGCCAAGATCAAAGCCCAGGAGAAACGGGCAAAAAAGCGGGAAAGAGGAGCCGCGGATCAATCCGTTCTGGCCGGTGTTCCCAAAGGCGCACCGGCCTTGATCCAGGCGCAACGCTTGGGCGAAAAGGCCGCCCGCGTCGGTTTTGACTGGCCGTCAGCCGGCGCGGTCTTTGAAAAGGTGACGGAAGAGTACCGGGAATTGGCAGCGGCACTGGCAACGACGCACACGGAACACCAGGAGCATGAACTCGGCGACCTGTTGTTTGCGTTGACCAGCCTCGCCCGTCATCTCGACCTGGACGCCGAGTCTGCCCTGCGCAAGGCCGGCAGTCGTTTCGGCAAACGCTTTCGGTATATCGAGGAGCGGCTCGCCCACGGCCGGGAGGATATCCATCACACCTCACTGGCGCGGCTGGAGGAATTGTGGCAGGAGGCCAAGCAGACGCTGGGGTAGGATGCCCAGTAAGGCGCGCAGTTCGGCTTTCCCGCCCGGCCAGACCAGGACCGCAAAACTGCCCAAACCGATCAGGACAGCCCCGCCCAGACTCCCCAGCCGGCTGAGACGAGAAGCGGCCGGGTCAAGCCAGTCAACTTGGCCCACGAACCACCAGAGGACGCGCAGCATCCCGATCGAGCCCGCCCCCCCCAGCCCCCCCCGCCGGCGAGAACGAGAAGCGGCCGGGTCAAGCCAGTCAACTTGGCCCACGAACCACCAGAGGACGAGCAGCATCCCGACCGAGGCGATGCCGCTCCACAGCAGCGAGACGGCCCATGGGCGCCACGGAAAGGCGGAGAAGCGTCGTGAGAGGCGGGTGGCCTGGAACACCAGATTGGCCAGTGCGGCGAGCGAGGTGGCGGCGGCAAGGCCGACCACCCCCCAATTCTGCATCGAGAGCATGCCGCTCAGAGCGGCGATACCCTGCGCCAGCCAGTGCGTCTCAGCGGGGAGACTGATGCCGCCCATGAGAACAAGGCTGGCGCCTATTTTCACCGCGAGGGCGACCACCCCGCCCCATACCGGCGTCCGGGTATCCCCGAGGGCATACAGGCAGGCCGTGACCTGACGTGTCGCCGCAACCGCCCATAAACCCAGGGCCAGCGCTTGTAAGGTCGTCGCCGTCGCCACAACGTCCTGAGCGGAAAAGGCACCTCTGAAAAACAGGACCGCCGTCATAGGCGTGGCCAGAACCGCCAGCCCAACCGCCGCGGGCAGCGTGACGACATTGACCAGCCGCAGGGCAAACCCCAGACTCTCCTGCATGCCGGCCCAGTCCTTCTGCCCGGCGTGCGTCGCCAGACCGGGTAAGACCGCGGTACTCAGGGCAACCACAAAGATCCCAACGGGAAATTCAAACAAGCGGCTGGCATACCACAGGCAGGAGACGCTTCCGTCCGCGAGCAGTGAGGCAAGCAGCGTACTGATAATCTGATTGAGTTGAAAGATGCCGGTCCCGAAGACGAGCGGCGCCAAGAGCCGGCCCATACGCCGTAAGGCCGGATGGGCCGGCTGCCAGCTCAGACGCAAGGACACCCCGTGGCGGACGAGCGCGGGCAACTGCCACAGGAGTTGGCAGACTCCACCCAGCACGACCCCATAGGCCAGACTCATCACGGGCTCGGCCATATGGGCGGACAGGCCGAGTACGCTCACAATGACTGCCGCGTTAAACAGCACCGGCGCAAAGGCCGGGGCCGTAAAGTGACGCAGCGCATGTAAGACCCCCATGGCTAACGCGGCCGCGCCAACACAGAAGAGATAGACGAACATGACGCGGGTCAAATCAGTGGTGAGCAGCAACTTGTCGTCTGTAAAGCCGGGCGCGAAGAGACGGGTGAGAGGGGCGGCAAAGCATATCCCCAGGCCGGTCAAAACGAGCAGCAGACCGAGGCCGGTCCCGAAGAAGGCGCGAATCAGGCGACTCGCCGCGCGTGATCGCCGGGAAAGATATCTGGTCAGCACCGGCACAAAGGCGGCGTCGGTTGCCCCCTCACCAACGAGACGCCGGAGCAGGTTGGGAATACGGAATGCAACAAAAAACGCGTCAGCGGCCAGGCCCGCCCCAAAGACGGAGCCAATCACCATATCCCGACCCAGGCCGGCAATGCGGCTCAGCAGCGTCAGCCCACCGATCTGCCCTACGGCCTGAACAACCTGTGCGTTTTCTCCCGTGTCTTGTTGTGCGCCGCGTACACCGGCGCCGGCAGCGTTGGGGCCATCCTTTTGCCCCGCCGTCGTCCTCAGCCGCCAGCTGCGCGACATTGATTCGTCTCTCCACTCATGGTAGGAACAGTGCCTCAGTCAGAGAGGAGTATTGTACGTGGCATCAGGAGAAAAGAAACGTCATCGCCAGAGCGAGGTCCGGCGCGCCCGCAACCATGCAGCAAAATCACGGGTGAAGACCCTCATGAAAAGAGTCGAGGCAGCGGTCGAGAGCGGAGAGAGCACAACGGTCGAGAGTTCTCTGCGGACGGCGGTCAGCGCACTCCATCGGGCGGGCCAGAAACGGATTATTCCCAAACACGCGGCAGACCGGCATATCGGCCAGCTCTCAAAACTGGTTCATAAACACACAACCGCCGCCTCGGCCTGACCCTATCGGCAAGGGGCCCCAGGCCCCTTTTCCGTTTCCATTGGTATCCGGCAGGTATTCCACGGCTCACAACTCAGCGTCGCGTCCCGAATGGTCCCGAACACGTCGTCGGACACGGCATTTCATCCGCCCTTTTCTCATCTGCATCATACGTCCCCGTATGGCGGCCATGCGGGCGGGCAGCAGGACGGGCAACCACAGGGGGTTGCCCCTGCGACAGGACGGGCAACCACGGGGGGTTGTCCCTACGACAGGATGGGCAACCACAGGGGGTTGCCCCTACGATGCGCATGAGGGCCGGCAAACCCTGGTAAATGTCTCCATTGTGCTGACCGAGCAGGACGGCCCCTGCGAGGCGCGCGTTTCTTGACCATGTGTTGTTCCGGGGCTAGGTTCAGATCGGAAGAGGGAGCTGTCATGCCGCTTGTCACCGTCAGCGAGAAACTCATTCGGGTCCTTGAGGCATTTGCGCCGGGCGAAGACCTTGAAACCAAACTGGAGAATGTGACCCGAGAGCGTCTGGAGTTACAGCTTCGCGAGTGCAATACGGCCCTGAGCGGCTTTGAGACCAGGTATGGGATGCCTTTCGCCGAGTTTGCCGTGGCGTGGCAGGCTGACAACATTCCGCAGCGTCGCTCTCACGAGGTTGAACGCGACTTTATGGAGTGGGAAGCCCGACAGATGGAGCGCTCCGATTTGTTGGCAGCCGTACAGGAACTTGACCGCCCTGAATCGGAATCCTGATCCGTGGACGCGGAACAGAAACTCCACCAACCGGGATGACCGAGCCTGAAATTCTGGCCGATTTTCCCGACCTGACCCGCGAGGATATCCGGGCATATCTGGCCTTTGCCGCTGAGCGGGAGCGGCGCTTGGTCTCCATTCCGCCAGAATGAGACTGTTGTTTGACCAGAATTTGTCCTGGCGTCTCAGCACCCGCCTATATGATGTGCCTTTTTGAGTGGAGCCGTCCTGGAGGAGATGGGATGGTGTCTGACGGTTATCTGCGTGCTCAGCCCGACCCGTGCCGCCATATCCACCAGCTTGTCGATGGTGAATTTACTGATCCGGTCGTTGACCAGCTCGCTCACGCGAGAACGGGGGACGCCGAGCCTCTGGGCCGCTTCCGCCTGCGTGATGCCCGCGTGCTCGAGGTACGCCTTGAGGGCATCCATGAGCTGAGCGCGGAGCTTGAGGTGAGCCGCCTCTTCAGGACTGTCCGCGATAGCATCCCAGACGCTCCGGTAGCTGCGAATCTTCATGGACTCTCTCCTTTGCGTAACTGCGCTCGAAGCGCCCTCAGCCGGGACTTCGCCTTCTCGATATCTGGCGCAGGCGTCTTCTGCGATTTTTTCCTAAACACATGCAGCACATAGACGGCATCGCCGATGTTTGTCACGTATATACAACGGTAGTTGTTGTCCTTGTCGCGAATCCGAATCTCGCGTACCCCGCTGCCCACCTGCGTCATCGGTTTCCAGTCCAGCGGGTCGAGTCCTCGCTGGACCCGCTCGATCTGGCGGCCCATGTCCTGTTTTGGGGCCTTTGGAAAGGCGCGAAGGTCGTCGAGAGAGGAGCCCACGAACTGCACGTCTTTCATGGCTGGAGATGTCTCAAATTTGAGACAAAATGTCAAGTCAGTACAGCGGTTCACCAGGGCGATTGCTTGTTCCCTGAGCGAGACCCCACGGGCCGCCGCAGTAAAGAGGCCCGCGGTGGCGAGGCTACTCAGGATGTCAGCTTGACTAAAGCGACAGTCAGACCGACAATACCGGCGGCCATGCGGGCCGCCATACGGGCAGCAGGATGGGCAACCACAGGGGGTTGCCCCTACGATGCGCATGAGGGCCGGCAAACCCTGGTAAATGTCTCCATTGTGCTGACCGAGCAGCGGGGCTGGGGTGACTTCGATCGCTCCGCCTTGGCGCTCGCTCCCCTCTTCCCCGCCTAATTCAGCGAGCGCGGCTTGTACAATGGCTGTATTTGGTATTACGATTCTGACCGGAGAAGTCTTTTCAGAAAGATTCATTGAACTTTTCCCCTACAGACGAACCGGGAAGGACTATGCAACCAGACTATACGGGAATCATTACGGTCGAGCCGGGCAAGCGCGGGGGGAAACCCTGCATTCGTGGTCTGCGCATCACGGTCTACGACGTTCTGGAGTATCTGGCGTCCGGGATGACCGAGCCTGAAATTCTGGCCGATTTTCCCGACCTGACCCGCGAGGATATCCGGGCGTGTCTGGCCTTTGCCGCTGAGCGGGAGCGGCGCCTGGTCTCCATTCCGCCAGAATGAGACTGTTGTTCGATCAGAATTTGTCCTGGCGTCTCAGAGAAGCATTGCAGGACCTGATTATTTGGATTCGTCGCGGGAATTGTTCAACCAGGGAGATTGAGACGCTTCTTCGCAAGCATCGCGATTCTGTGCTCACGTTCTATGAGGATGAACAAGAGGTCGTCCTCGCCTTGGTTTGACTGCTGTTGCCGGGTGCAGTCTCCCCATACACGTTGAGTTTCTTGGCCGACGAAACAGTGCTGCGAGCATGCTGCCGATACCCGCCGCAGTCCCAGCCCTCTCTCCCAGAGGGAGAGGACGCAGAGAATCCCCTCCTTGGAGGGGATCAGGGCGGCTCGCCCTCCCGCTGCCTGGGAGCGCGGCCATCTTGGCCGCTGTTTTTTCCTTTGCGGGCTGGAAGCCCGCACTCCCAGGGAGGGAAAAGCCCGCACTCCTGGCGCCGTGCCGCAGAGGAGTCAAAACAGTCAGAAATTGTCGCCCAGACGAAACGAGACCTCACGGGCCGCCTCGACAAAGAGGCGCCCGACGGCGAGGCTGCGCTGTGTCTCCGAGAACTGCACGTCCGAGAGGCCGGGCAGGTCTCCGGGGTCGAGCGTTCCCTGCAGGAATTCCGGCGAGGTTGTCACCAGGACCTGGGGAATAGCGCTGTAATATTCCGTCACCCGCAGGTTGTCTGCCTGCCACAGGACTTTCCCGCTTCCTCGGTCGGTAAGCTGGATATCGAGGGCCAGCACCAGTTCGTACTCAAGAACCTGAGCGAGGCGGTCAAAGGAAAACGGACGCAGTTCCAGCATCTGGAGTTGAGCGGAAATCACCCCTTCGCCCGAGTCGGTGACCCGAATATTCCGACGGGTCCGAAACTCCCGCTCAATAGCCCACTGGAGTTCCTTTTCCACACCGGTCTCAAGCGTACGATTGGAGAATTCGGCAAAGCTCACACTCCGGATGCCCTGCGGTAGGGGGGTCGCCCCGGAAAACTGGTAGCCGCACCCGCTCCACAGGCAGACACACACGGCGATGAAAATGGAATACGCTCTCTGCATGAAAGACCTGAGCCGGGGAGTTTCCAACAATGCGCTAGGCAACAACGAAGTTCACCAGTCGGCCAGGTACGACGATTTCGCGCCGGATGGTCTTACCCGCCAGATACGTGGCCACCTTGTCCTGCTTCCTCGCCGCGTCCAGGGCCGCTTCCTTGTCCGCGTCCACGGCCAGCTCAATGGTCGCCCGGAATTTTCCGTTGACCTGGACCGCGACGGTGACCGTCTCATCCTGAATGAGCTCCGGGTCGTACGACGGCCAGGTTTCGTACGCCAGCGTATCCGCGTGCCCCAGACGCTGCCACAATTCTTCGCCCAGATGGGGGGCGAAGGGAGCGAGCAAGAGCACAAATCCCTCGGCCAGCGCGCGCGGCAGGCGGGCAGCCTTTTGCGCGTCGTTCACAAACACCATCAGGGCACTCAGCGCGGTGTGGAAGCGCATGCCTTCGATGTCTTCCGTGACTTTTTTGACCGTTTTATGAAAGAGGCGGGTGAGCGCCGTGTCGGACTGCGGGTCCGCGTCGGCAATAGCCGAGCGCAACTCGCCGGTGTCGGCCACAATCAACGCCCAGGCCCGATGCAGGAAGCGATACACGCCGGCAACCGAGCGCGTATTCCAGGGTTTGACCTGCTCCAGCGGCCCCATAAACATCTCATAGCAGCGCAGTGCATCCGCCCCGTACTCCGCAATCACGGCATCCGGATTCACGACATTGCCCCGTGATTTCGACATTTTGTCGGTTTGGAGCTCCAGTTCCAGGTCCGTGTCGTCCGGGTGATAGGGCTTGTCGTCGCGCCATATCACCTGATCGACCGGGACGTATTCCACGCTGAGCGGTGTCGTCGGGTCTGCCCGAAGCGCGTACTCGGCCTCCTCGCTGCCCTCTCGATTGATCTTCTCAACCGCGTCCGCCGCATAGCGCTGCCCGTGCTCGTCCCGGTAATAGCGATAACTGAGCCCCAGGATCATGCCCTGATTGACCAGACGCTGGAAGGGTTCTGGTGTGGATACGAGGCCGCAGTCATACAGGACGTGGTGCCAGAAGCGGGCATATAATAAGTGCAGCACGGCGTGCTCCACTCCTCCAACGTATAAATCTACCGGCATCCAGTATTGCTCCGGGTCCGCGTCCCACGGCTTGTCCGTATTGTGCGGGTCCAGGAAACGCAGAAAATACCAGCAGCTCCCGGCCCACTGGGGCATGGTGTTGGTTTCCCGCAGGGCCGGCTGGCCCGATGCCGGTGCGGTCGTCTCCACCCAGTCCTGGGCGGCAGCCAGGGGTGGCTCACCCGTTCCGGTTGGCCGAAAACTCTCGACTTCGGGCAAAAGCACAGGCAGGTCGTGTGGCTCGACCGGCTGGGGTTGTCCGTCTACGTGGAGAATGGGAAACGGCTCGCCCCAATACCGCTGGCGACTGAACAGCCAGTCCCGAAGCTTATAATTCACCGTGCCTTCGCCGTGTCCGTTTTCCTCCAGCCAGGCCTGCATCTTTTTCTTGGCCGCGGCCACGTCGAGGCCATCCAGAAAGCCGGAATTCACATGGGGTCCGTCTCCAATATAGGCGCCGGTTTCCATATCCCCACCCCGGACCACTTCGATAATCGGGATGTCAAACTGGCGGGCAAAATCCCAGTCTCGCTCGTCGCCGCCCGGCACGGCCATAATCGCCCCGGTTCCATAGGTGAACAGGACATAGTCGGCGACCCAGATCGGAATCGGCTCGCCATTGACGGGGTTCAAGGCATAGCCGCCCGTGTTGACCCCGGTCTTTTCTTTCAGCAGTTCCGTGCGGGCCAGGTCGGACTTGCGCAGCGCCTCTTCCGTATACGCCTCGACCGCGGCCCGGTTTTCCGGGGTGGTGATGCGCTCAACCAAGGGATGTTCCGGAGCCAGGACGCAATAGGTCGCGCCAAACAGCGTATCCGGGCGCGTGGTAAAGACATCGAAAAAGGCGTCTTCTTCCGCAAATGTAGAACCATCGCCGTGGCACAGTTGGAAACGAATGCGGGCGCCCTCACTCCGCCCGATCCAGTTGCGCTGCATTTCCTTGACATTTTCCGGCCAATCAAGATCGTCGAGTCCGCTCAGCAGCCGTTCCGCATAGGCCGTGATACGGAGCATCCACTGCCGCATGGGCTTACGGATGACCTCGTGGCCGCCGCGCTCACTCTTGCCGTCTATGACTTCTTCGTTGGCCAGGACCGTGCCCAGGGCCGGGCACCAGTTGACCGGCACCTCTGCCATATAGGCCAGACCGCGCGCGTAGAGTTTGAGGAAGATCCATTGCGTCCAGCGATAGTAGTCGGAATCGCAGGTCGAAATCTCCCGGTCCCAATCGTAGGAAAAGCCCAGAGCCTGGATCTGACGCCGAAAGGTCGTGATATTGCGGGCCGTTGTTTCCCGCGGGTGGGTACCCGTCTCAATCGCATATTGTTCCGCGGGCAGTCCGAACGCGTCCCAGCCCATGGGATGCAGGACATTCAATCCCCGCATGCGCTTGTAACGGGCCAGGATATCGGTTGCGGTATAGCCTTCAGGGTGTCCGACGTGCAGTCCGGCGGCACTCGGATACGGGAACATGTCCAGGATGTAGTATTTTTGCTTGTGACGGTCGATCTCGGCGCGAAAAGTCTTGTGCTCAAGCCAGTACCGTTGCCATTTCGGCTCGATAACATGCGGCTGATAGCGCACTTTCCCACCTGCGGGCGCTTCCGGCGCGGCTCCATTGGACTGTTTATGCGAGAGACTCATGAGGCTGTACTTTCTTCAAGGAGTAAACGTGTCAACATCTGCATGTCTAGTGGAGGACACGTTTACTCTTTCCGACAACGCGCGCGATCCGATCCAGCACTCCGTTGACAAAGGTCGGCGCGTCATCACTACAGTAGCGGCGAGCAATTTCAATTGCTTCGTTAATCGTCACCCCCGCGGATAAGTCGGGGTAGGTTGCCAGTTCATACGCCCCGAGACGGAGCAGATTCAAATCGACCTTGGGCAAACGGCCGATCCGCCAGTGCTCGGCGGCGGCGGCGATCATACTGTCAAGCTGCCGCCGCTCGCGCCACGTCCCGGTCACCAAATCTGCGGTAAACTCCCGGACCTCGGTGGCCTGGGTAAAGCACTGCTCAAAGAGCGCCAGCGCCTGCCGCGGAGTCACCCCGCTGAGATCAATCTGGTACAGGACCTGGAGGGCATATTCACGCTCCTGGCGTCGAGTTCCACGGGCTGCCATACGACACTTACTCGATTTCCTGCAAGGCTCTGAGAGTGTGGACCATCTCAATAGCGGACAGGGCCGCTTCCCAGCCCTTATTCCCGAGTTTCGCTCCGGCCCGGTCCAGCGCTTGCTCAACGGAGTCCGTGGTCAGCACCCCAAATGTGACGGGCACGCCGGAGGAGAGCATGATTTCTTTAATGCCTTGGGTCATGGCCGCCGCAATATAATCGAAGTGCGGCGTCTCACCCTTGATGACCGCCCCAACACAGACCACGGCCTCGTAGCGTCCGCTGGTTGCCATCCGCTGCGCAAACAGCGGGATGTCGAACGCCCCGGGAACCAGCACCACATCAATGTCTTCGTCCCGCGCACCATGGCGACAGAAGGCGTCAATGGCACCCGCCTGTAAGCGCTCAGTGATCAAACTATTGAACTGCGACACCACAACGCCAAACCGCATCCCCGTCGCATCAAGCTTACCAGTAATGATCCGGGCCATATCTTCCCCTGTTCACGAAATGATTGCGCCAATTGACAGTGTTAGAGCAAGGGTTTGAGCTCAGAGAACAAATGCCCCAGTTTGTCTTTCTTGGCCTGAAGATAGTGAATATTACCCTTGTGGGGCGGCATCTCAATAGGTTGTCGTTCAACCACGTTCACCCCGTATTCTTCGAGCCCGCTGATTTTCTGCGGATTATTCGTCAGCAAACGCACCTGCGAGACGCGCAGGTCGCGAAGAATCTGGGCGCCAATGCCATAATCCCGGAGATCTTCCTCAAAGCCAAGATGGAGGTTGGCTTCAACCGTGTCCATGCCGTTATCCTGGAGGGCGTAGGCCCGGATCTTATTGGCCAGTCCTATGCCGCGGCCTTCTTGCTGCAGATAAATCACCACCCCACGGCCTTCCTCGGCAATACAGTCCATGGCATGCGTGAGCTGTTCTCCACAGTCACACCGCTCGGAACCGAACACATCGCCGGTTAAACACTGCGAATGGACCCGGACAGTGACGGGCTCCTGGGTCGTAATCCGGCCTTTGACCAGGGCAATATGTTCGTGGCTATCGACTTCGGTTCGGTAGACGATGGCCAGGAATTGTCCGCCATACGGACTCGTGATTTTCCCCTCACCCACCCGGTGAATGACGGATTCTGTCCGTAAACGATACGTGGTCAGGCTGGCTATGCTCACAATCGGCAGAGTGTGTTCTTGGGCGAAGGCTTCAAGCTCCTCGCCCTGGGCAATCTCGCCGTCGTCGCGGAGAATCGTGCATAAGGTTGCCGCCGGCTGGAGGCCGGCCAACCGGGCCAGATCAATGCCGGCCTCGGATAAGCCGCGTCGAGCCAACACGCCACCCCGGTGAGCAAAGAGCGGGAAGATATGACCCGGCATCACCAGGTCGGCCGGGCGGGCATCATCACGAACCGCAGTCGTGATCGTTACGGCGCGGTCGTAGGCTGATATACCGGTTGTCACGCCGCGACGGGCCTCAATCGAGGCGCCAAAGGCCCGCTGACGACTCCCCTCATGGCCGTGCCCGAGCATGGGAATCCCGAGCTCGCGGATTTTCTCTTCGGTCAGCGCCAAACACACCAGGCCGCGGCCGTGGGTGGCCATGAAGTTGACGCCATCCGGGGTGGTCAGATCAGCCGCCAGACACAGGTCCGCTTCCCCTTCTCCGGTGTCGTTTTCAACCAGGATCACCATTTTCCCCTGGCTGAGCTGTTGGAGCGCTTCTTCTATGGGTGAGAGCGCGATT
>MKWU01003730.1_pt1 | contig 19412 bp, 17 predicted proteins | sample 809101 | NCBI WGS metagenome assembly MKWU01 (sample SAMN05860141, study PRJNA318959) | sponge metagenome | host: Aplysina aerophoba | place: Slovenia: Piran, Adriatic Sea, Gulf of Piran | collected 2013-05-07
TTCACGGTCCCTGATGAGGCGGCGAGAATCAGCTCGTCTACGAATTATTTGGACTTTGGACAGAAGGCATTGAGACATTCACGCATCACCGCAATGCATGGTCTAAATTACGCCGACATTGTTTTTTGTTTGTAATGCATGTAAGGGATCACTTGATCATCGGTAATACGTTTGCCTTGTATTGATGTCCGTCCTTCTGATAGACTCCACACTTTACACAATTCCGTCACGATCAGGTAGAGCGTCTATCGGTTTCACCGGTTCTGGCCTTGCTTTGGTCGGGTAAGGCTCTCGCTCCCACGGCAAGAACCGGTGGCTTTCTCATTTTGATTGACGCTGAGATTTTATCTTGATTGTCGTTTGACAGCCTTGAAGGTTTTCCAAACGTTACATGCCGGTTCACCACAGACAATAAAAAGCTAGGCAAATTTGCAACTGCCTAGTATGTCAATCCTCACACTCCAGTCTAATCGGGTCAAGATCAGGGTATTTTCACAAATGTTCATTATTTGTTGAAATGTTTTACTAGTTAGAGATATTTCCCAATATTCATATATCGAATAGAACTATTGACTAAACTTAGTAATGTAATGGAGGATATACAAATAGAGGTTTCCTATGGACAATAAATTTTTAACTCAAGCACCGCGTCAACAGCAGCGATTGAACCCAGATGCGGTCCCCAACTACAAGATTTTTTCTCTACGCCTTAACGAATGGGAATACGAGAGATTGTCTACTGCAGCTTCTGAGACTGGTCGAACCAAGCAAAGTTTCGTTCGATGGGCGATCCGTAAACAAGCAGAGCAGGAGCTTTAATCAACTCTATTAGTTAGTTCCTGTCCAAAAATACTGACAGGCGCAAGGGAGATAGCGGATCATCTGTGGGGATTTTCGAATTTCGCCAGTGTGGCTCAGGCCTAGAAACGCTGGGCCACGAACACCCTGCGTAGCTACCAGGAACCCTTGAAAAAGGTGGCGCAGATGGTCCTCAAGCACTTGAACGATCGCGGTGACGGATTCAACCAGGGTTGACCAACGCACACGCTGAGTCATTGAACGCGAAGATTCAGAAAATCAAGCGGATGGCATACGGTTACCGCAATATGGAGACGTTCAAGAACGCCATTGACTTCCATTTTGGCGGTCTGTCGATGTATCTTGAAACACCTTCAACCAACACAAAGAAGCGTGGATCCAAAAAGCTTTAGTTAGTTGGATCGCCATCTAATTCACATTAGTGGGATTGTATAAACAGGTAAGGTGACTGTGCTATTCAATTGTCATTGAACAGCACAATCGCCTTGGGTTATGTTTACGAGAGTCTAGTTTGACCCGGGCTTGAACCTAAGAGACACAGAAATTAAATCGTTGATATCATCGGATGAAAATCTTCTTAAATAAGAGATCTTCCAACCGATTGTACCCAATTTAGATGATAACCCTATACCTGCGATGGGATCAACTTCAACTGCCTTGAACGAATCCGACTGGCCCTGAATCCTCGTGGACCCTTTAGAAATCGAACGTACTGCACCAACTGTGGCTAACACTGATATTCGGTCACTGAGAGTGAATTTCCTCTCAGCATGCACTGAACTCCAGAACGTTGTAGCGGAAATACTATCTATCAAGTTCGTGCTAGTCCTATAAACCTCTAGAACTTCGCGGCGTTTAGACTGATACCCAATTCCAAGCAACCAATTGTCCGTAAAGTGAATATTGACACCTATGTGAGGCGCTACAACAGTTTCCTCTGTTTCGTACGTATCAATCTCCTGACCTAGTGCTGAAAGTACATCACTGGTTTCCAGATTATTTAGGAAACCAGAATACCCAACATCTAACGACATTGTTAAACGAGCATCGGAATCTGCGAGAGCTGAGTGTGCTGATACGAGTACACTCAAAAGTAAAACGGTAATACGCATTTTCATTCTCCTGAAATGAAGTGCAAAAGTAAGTACGGAAAAACCACCTTTAAGAAAGTGAAATACAATCGATGCGAATCAAGCACCAGGGTCATTGTTCTCGGCTTCCGAGAAAGGTATGGTTGACGGATACATATGAATAGTTTGAACATCTTGGCTTCCGTCGGGAAGATCACATGTAGTTCTTATCTCCAGAAAATCGATGAAATTTACTGTAACCTCCCACTCAAAATCCCCTCCAGCAGCCAAACAATCCGCTTCAGCTTGGTCTAGCTTATTCATTGCATGAACTACCGCACCGACCAAAAGGATTGCGACAGCAAAAAACCAGAACCCCGATACTCTTCCCGATGGTAAGGAAGAGAGTTTTTCAAATAATTTCTCAAGATGACTCCTCAAATATGTGAATGACGAAATTTGAAAATACGGTTCGAGTTTATTGCCTATTTATCCTTCTGACTGTCCTTTGGTGTCAATGTGGTACCACATCAATACCATATCGACACCATTCGGATGTCTGAATCTACGGGTTTCGGCAGTTCGAATCAACATCACGGATTCGAGTAGCTCATGGGTGTACGACAAATCTTGATTTCATAAATTTCTTCAGATCAACTTTGCATTTTTGTCGCTTGGGCCAGTAAACTGCTCATTGACTGCTCTACAGTCAAAGTGCATGGCTACGGAACTTATTCGAGCCGGTAGATTTTCACAAGGAACTGGATCGAAGACATGGATTGGATTGAGAGACTGTTGAAACAGTCACTTTTAAAGGAATTCTCGGTTGAATTACCTATCTAAAAACGATATATATCCAATAGATATACTGATTTCCATTTCGGACTTTTCGTGAAAATCCACGTTTTTCAACAGACTCTTAACCAAATATTGCGTCGGCCGCGTCGTGCCGAACTGGCGGCTGCGATTGCTCAGCGCGACGCGGAAATCGATTGCTTGCGGACGCGTCTCGCTGGCGCTGGCGGGCTCGCGGTCACGTCGCTTGACAGAACCGCATTCAAGAAGCCGAACATAAGACTGTAACTGATCAAATGCCACTATCCAATCACAATAATTCTCAAGTTGAAACGGAGCGGGTCCACATAAGCGTACGCGACCCCGAATTTGCAGAAAATAACTGACATTTCTTATTATTCCTAAAGTTCTGGATTCATTTCCCATTTCTCTTGGATGGTCAAAGAATAATTTAGTGTGCAATCGTATGCAAATCTCAACGCTTGAATTCCCAAAGCAAGCAAACATTAATTAAGGTAAATTTGTGGACCGTGTTCCTGTGAAACCCCACGTACTACGGTGGGCTCGAGAACGCTCAGGTATCCGTTATGAGAATTTGACAAGACGGTTTAAGAAGCTTCCTGAGTGGGAAGAGGGGAAGACATCTCCTACGCGTAAGCAGTTGCATTCCTTTGCCGATGCAGTTCATGTCCCATATGGGTATCTCTTTTTAAGAGAACCACCGGAGGAATCAATTCCAATTCCCGATTTTCGAACTGTTGAAGGACAACCCGTTAAGAAACCGAGTCCGAATCTGTTAGAGACCATTTATGTTTGTGAAGAACGGCAGGACTGGTATCGAGAGTACATGATCAATTCAGGTAGATCTCACCTAGATTTCGTGGGTACCGCTTCCATTGAGAGTAGCACCAAGCAGGTAGCCTCTGCTATAACGGATAGATTGGGATTTGCTCCTTTTGAACTTAACGAAAAGGCAACCATCGATTCATCTTGCAGTCAGTTCATCCGACATATTGAAGAGATCGGCGTACTCGTGATGGTCAGCGGCGTTGCCGGTAATAACAATCACCGACGACTGGACACTAAGGAATTTAGAGGATTCGCTCTAGCAGATGACTATGCGCCACTAATCTTTGTAAATGGTACGGATGCCAAAGTAGCGCAAATGTTCACCCTGAGTCACGAACTTGCACATATTTGGTTGGGCGAATCTGCTCTATCTAATGTCGATGTCACGGTCACTAACCATGGTTCTAGACAAGAGGAGGTCTGGTGTAACAAAGTGGCAGCAGATTTCTTGGTACCTTTAAAGGTCCTTAGAGACAAACTACATCGCAACATAGATCCCTCACATCAGTTAGATAGGCTTACGAGTATTTTCAAAGTGAGTAAGTTGGTAATTCTGAGGCGATTACTTGATGCGCAGATCATTGACCGCGGCTTCTTTAACAGTGCGTGGGCAAGTGAGATGAGTCATACTGCGACCGAGAAGCGAGTTGCTAGAGGTGGTGGAAATTTCCATCGCACAGTGTTGACACGCGCAAGTCCAACCTTTGCCAGAGCTCTCGTTGAAAGCACGCTAGAAGGCAACACACTTCATAGAGACGCTCTGGACATGTTAGAACTGCCTAAATTGGAGACGTTCAAGAAATTTGTAGATTTTCTCCACAAAACATGACGGTCTATGGATTGGATTCAAACGTCTTTATTGGGGCCAAGGAACTCTTTTATGGTTTTGATTTGTGTCCAGGTTTTTGGGAGTGGTTGATTCTTCAGAATGCGCGCGGAGTGGTCAAGAGCATTCACGAGGTGAAAGTGGAGATAAACAAGAAATCAGATGAGCTCACCAACTGGGTAAACCAGAGGGATGACACCTTCTTCATAGATTTAGATGAGTCAGTTAAAGATGCACATGAAGAGGTAATAGAGTGGGTGGCTCAGCAAGCGTTCACTGACGGGGCCCGTTTCAAATTTTCGAGAGGTGCGGATCCTTGGCTTATCGCGCATGCATCAGTTTATGATTGGGTTGTTGTCAGTCTGGAAACCAATACAACTGGGAGGAAGAAGGTGAAAATTCCGCACGTTTGCAAGGCACTGAACATCAAATATATGACTCCTTTTGAGATGCTAAAGAAAGAAGGCGTTCGGTTTGTGCTAGATTCTCAAGGTACAAGCTATTAACTGTAATTTGGACAGTGTTTTGTGGTTGAAAAAAAAACTGAAGGTATGTACAGTTTAATCAAGTGGGACTTAGCTTTTTTAAGGGGTGTTTCACGTGAAACACCCCCATTTTTCCGCTAAAGAAGCTAAATCTGCCTATCGATTGCAGGTAAGAACAGTAATCGAAATTTGGTTGATTTATTCTTGGGAGAGGCTTGTTTCGTCAAGTGCATCGTCCTGATTACTTGATGGTTTTAAATATCCCTCAAAACGAATCAAAAAATCTCCGTCGAAGTACAAAGAGACCACTCGACGTACTGGTTGAGTACGTTCGATTGAAAATGTGTGGATGTAATCCCATCTTGTTTGGTCAAATGAATTGAGTGCTAATGGTTGACCCATGACGTAGATCACTTGCTCTTTGGTCATGCCAGGTTTGAGCTTGTCGATCATTTTTTGAGTGACCAAATTGCCTTGCTGAACGTCGATCCTGTGCAGTTTCACTAGATCGCAGCCAGTCAATGACGCACCTATACAGCAAGTTAGCAGTAGCCATGAGACTTGCTTGAACACCTTCTTCATGCGCGAATTAGACACCCTACTAACAGATAAATCGTTTTTTTAGATGATTGTTGACCAGCAAAGGTTGCAGGTCAATTGCGGTTTGCGTTGTGAATTATGAGCTAACCGTCAGTTGTTGCTTCTTGCAGAAGAATCTTGGCGTATTCTCGGGAGTCTCTATTCACTTCCTTTCCCCCTACCATTCGTGCCAACTCTTCGATGCGGTTCCGTGCGTCCAACTCAACTATTTCAACATCTTGCGTGGTTGATTTCTGTACCTGAAGGTGGGATTGTCCTAGTGCTGCGACTTGTGGAGCATGGGTCACACATACGACCTGAGTTTCTTCACTTAATCTCCGAAGCATGCGCCCGACAGTTCCTGCCGTCGTTCCTCCCAATCCTATGTCCGCTTCGTCGAGGATTAAACAAGGGAGCCGAGAAGCCTTAGAAACAACGATTAATATCGCTAGGCTGATTCTCGACAGTTCTCCACCCGAAGCAGTATGTCTTAACGAAGTAACGTCATACTTGCTGTTGGGAGACACTAGAAACTCGATCCTCTCCAAACCTCGGGAGTGTTCCGCTAGCCGAAAGTCGATTTCGAACTTCACGTCTTGCATACCCAAGGACTTCAACGAGTGAATAATTTCGGTACAAAACGGTTTACTCATTTGCCTACGTTGGTTTGACAGTTGCTTGGCGGTGTTTTCGAAAGCTAGTCGAGTACTTGCTACTTTGTTTTTTAACGCATCTAGATCTTGCTCGCCAACTACTAGCTGACTTAATTCTTCTTTTAGTTCTGCATATTGTGCGTTGAGCTCTTGGGGGTGTACCTTGTGCTTTCGTGCGACCTCGTGGATCTGATCTAGCCGTGCAGAAATCTCTTCAATGGGCACATCTTGGTCTTGTAGATGCTGACCGTACCTTTGAAGGCTATCTCTTCCTTCGTCGAGGTTTATTTCGACTGTCTCGAGAAATTCTCGAGAGGACTTTAGGTCAGAGTCCTCGTCATCAATTTGCATAAGTAGCGAACGCACTCTGCTGAGTAGAGGAGAAATTTCACTTTCTAACTCATTTTGAATCGTTGCGACTGTCCCCTTGGTTTCTTCGAGATTACTTAAACGTTTGAAAAGTAGAGAGCACTCGTCAAACTCGTTTTCAGCTAGGTTTAATTCGTCGAGTTCACTTACTTGATAGGTCAATAAATCCTTACGATCAGTACTTTCCTGCACAGATTTTTGCGCAGTTTCGAACTCGGACTTAGCATTTACCCATTCTTGGTATTCATTTTGAACAGAATCTGCTAGTTTGGTAGCCCCGGCAAAGTCGTCTAGCCAATGAAGCTGGCTTGAAGTATCTAGTAATCGCTGTTGTGCAAACTGACCATGGATCTCTACAAGAGGCTGACACAGTTCCCGAAGTAGTGTGAGATTGACTGGTATGGAGTTGATCCATGCGCGTGAACGGCCATCTGCGTTTGCTACTCGTCGCACTAGACAGTACGAAGCATCTGAGTCATCTAGTAGCTCGTTGTCATGGAGGAGCTTATTGCAACTTTCTAGTCCTGTTAAGTCAAACTCCGCGGTAACCTCACAGCTCGCAGCACCGGGTCTGATTTGATTCTTTGATGCCCTCTCACCGAGGACAAGACCCAGTGCGTCAAGTAGGATGGACTTGCCTGCACCAGATTCACCGGTGATTACGGTCAATCCTCGTCCGAGAGAGACATTCAGCTCTGCTACTAAGGCGAAATTTCGCACCGTGAGGTTTAGTAGCATAATTTCTTAGTTATTCCAGAGTTGCAAGACACATATCGAATTTAACTACGGATTTCATTTAAAAATTTAAGAGTATGGCTAAGTCCCCACGGTATCGAGCGAGACGACAAAGTCTCAGTGACCGGGCTCAAGTGTTGTTCAAGCAGCTTGTTGAAGATTTCCTTCGTGATGGACAGCCGGTAGGTTCTGGAAAGTTAGTAAAGACATCGGGTCTGGATGTGAGTTCGGCAACCGTCCGTAACATCATGGTGGATCTAGAGTCTCAGGGTTTGGTCAGTTCGCCCCACACTTCTGCGGGAAGAATGCCTACTCAACTGGGTTTGAGATTATTCGTTGACAGCTTAATATCTGTGCAGCCACTGGGGCAGGAATTAGTCGAAAAACTTCATACATCTTTCGCTGACGGTTATTCGCCCATGGAGCTGGTCGAAACGGCCTCTAACTTGCTGTCCGAAATTTCACAGTTGGCCGGCTTGGTGACCACGCCAGATCCGGAGCAGGATGAACTTCGACAGATTGAGTTTCTGAAACTTGCTGGAAAGCAAGTGCTCGTAATCTTGGTGGTGAATGAAAAGGAAGTTCAAAATCGCGTTATAGAGACTGAGCGGAATTATTCTGCCACCGAATTGCAACAGGCTGCGAACTACATCAATCAGGAATTTGGCGGATCATCATTACGATCAGTGCGCCAAGGCGTGCTCGATAGTATGCGGAGTGACCAATTTCGAATGAATGAACTGCTACAAACAGCTGTGGATGTTGCTTCCAAGACCTTTGAACGAGAATCTGAGCACGATTTCGTACTTTCTGGCGAGCGAAATCTTGTGAATTTAATGTCTTCTTCCGAGGAAATTCAGACAATACTGGATGCCTTGTCCAGTAAGAGTGCGATCATTCACCTCCTGGATGAGTGCATTGGCAGCGAGGGGGTGAAACTCTACATCGGGCAGGAGTCCGGTTACGACCTCTTAGGGGAGTACAGCATAATCACCGCACCGTACGAGATTGATGGCACGATAGCAGGAGTTCTTGGTGTCGTCGGTCCAACGCGGATGTCGTATCAGAGAGTCATTCCTCTCGTGGACATCACCGCTCGATTACTTGGGAGCGCTATGGACCATGCGAACTAAGCCGCAGATCAAGGTGCTCTAAGCCGCTTCATTTTCAAGGCAATTCTGAGTATTTGCAATCGAGAGATACTCAACAGGTTGAAATCCATCCAAATGTACCCATAACCTAATTCAAAGAGAATATTCAATTACCATGGCGGATACTGATCAGGAACAGCTAAGCCCCTTTGATGAGCTTACCAATCAAATAAACACACACATCGACGAACTTGAGAATATTGCTCGCGAACTTACGCAGCGTCAGGAGCAGTTTTATGTTCGCGCCATCAGGCGAGGTTATCGAGTAAATCCAGCCCAACTTCGAAGTAGCGCACAGCTTGAAAATGCCATTGAGGGTCTGAGAGATAAGCTGCAGTCTGCTACCACTGGGTTGAAACAGAGAGTTCAGGTAGAGCGTGAATTGTCGACTATTCAATTGAAGTCCGCACAGGAAGGTCAATTGCGTGCCGTTGCGGAAGCCGAGAACACTCGACAGCGGATGAAGCGTGAGGAAAAGAACATTCAACGCCGAGCTATTCGTCCGATCGCTCAGAATCTCATGACGGCTGCAGACAATTTCGATAAGACTTCCGATTCCATGGATGGTCTTCGTGAGAGAGAAGATCTCAAGAACTTCACAGACGGTGTGGACCTTTCGATCACAGCCTTTAAAGATGCCTTAAAGCGATCTGGCATTGAAGCTTTTGGTGAGCAAGATGTTGACTTTGATCCCGAAATTCACGAGGCGATCGCGATAGTGCCGACCCCTGGCCTGGAGACTGAAAAGGTGATCCTTGTACAAAGAACCGGGTATCGATGGAACGAGGACCTACTTCGCGCCGCACAGGTGATCGTTGGCAAACCAATTGAAGAGTCAACCAAACAGGAAAAAAGCTCTTGAAAAAATCTCAATCAGAACCACATCTGATATATAGGGAAAAACTCACAACAGTAGTTGGATGAATAGGAGTTAAAGAATGGGAAGAACGATAGGAATTGACTTAGGTACGACAAATTCCTGTGTAGCGATTATGGAAGGCTCTGAGGCCAAGGTCATTGAGAATTCCGAAGGTGACCGTACAACCCCGTCCATCGTTGCATACAGCGAATCTGGTGAAACATTGGTTGGCCAAAGCGCTAAACGTCAGGCAGTCACGAATCCAGACAATACTCTGTTCGCGATTAAACGCTTGATCGGTAGGAAATTTTCTGATGATGTAGTACAACGCGACGTGAAAATGGTGCCGTACAAGATCGTTGCAGCAAAAAACGGGGACGCTTGGGTCAATATACGAGGGCATGAGTATGCACCTCCACAGATCTCAGCAGATGTTCTCCGCAAAATGAAAAGTACCGCGGAAGACTATTTAGGTGAAAGCGTCAGTGAAGCAGTTATCACCGTACCAGCGTATTTTGACGATTCACAGCGACAGGCTACCAAAGATGCTGGACGGATCGCTGGTTTAGAGGTCAAGCGAATCGTCAACGAACCGACTGCCGCTGCACTTGCATATGGTGTTGATCACGAGCGAGGCGACCAGAAAATCGCTGTTTATGACCTTGGCGGTGGAACGTTTGACGTTTCGATCATTGAGATTGCAGATCTGGATGGTGAAAAGCAGTTCGAGGTTTTGTCCACGAATGGTGACACGTTTCTCGGTGGCGAAGATTTCGATCTCCGAATCATTGATTACCTAGCCGACGAGTTCAAGTCTCAGAATCAAGTTGACTTACACAACGATCCACTAGCGCTCCAGAGGCTCAAGGAAGCCGCCGAAAAAGCCAAGATTGAGTTGTCCTCCGCACAAGAGACAGACATCAATCTTCCATATATCACTGCAGATCAAACAGGTCCGAAGCACCTGGTGCTTAAGTTGACTCGCGCTAAGTTGCAGTCTTTGGTCGAAGATTTAGTTGACAGAACCATTGAGCCATGTCGCATTGCTTTGCAAGACGCGGGCTTGACCCAATCCGAAGTTAATGAAGTCATTCTTGTCGGTGGACAAACCCGAATGCCGCTGGTACAAGAAAAGGTCAAGCAGTTTTTCAATCGTGAGCCTCGAAGGGATGTGAATCCAGATGAAGCGATTGCCATCGGAGCTGCGATTCAGGCTGGCGTTTTAAGTGGAGATGTGAAGGATGTTCTACTCCTTGATGTCACTCCTCTGACGTTAGGCATTGAGACACTCGGTGGTGTCATGAGTCCGCTGGTTGAGAAAAATACCACTATCCCTGCGAAACAACAGCAAGTCTTTTCAACAGCTGACGATAACCAGGGTGCAGTAACCATCCATGTATTACAAGGTGAGCGAAAGCAAGCTGCACACAACAAGACATTAGGTCGGTTTGATTTGGCGGATATTCCCCCAGCACCGCGAGGTATCCCTCAGATCGAGGTAACTTTTGACATTGATGCCAACGGTATTTTGAATGTCTCTGCAAAGGACAAAGCGACCGGGCGTGAGCAGTCGATTGTGATTAAGGCTTCGAGTGGTCTGGACCAATCTGAGATTGATCAAATGATTTCTGATGCCGAAGCCAATGCAGCTGCCGACGATCGATTCCAGGAATTAGCAGGTCTTCGCAATCAGGCAGATGCCATGATTCATTCAACCAACAAGATGGTGAGTGATATGGGCGATAAAGTCTCACCTGAAGATAAATCGAAGATCGAATCTGCTGTTAAAGACTTGGAAGCAGTCAAGGATTCAGAGGATCCAGACGAAATCAAGCGAAAGTTGGAAGCACTCACCGTTGCTTCTTCGCCAGTGGTCGAAAAGGCTTACACAGATGCAGGCCCTTCAAGTGCGGGTGCTCAGGGTGGTCCTGGCGCACCAGGTGCTGGACCTGAATCGGATGGTCCGGTGGACGCAGAATTTGAAGATGTGACAGAGGACAAGAAGCCTTAGTCAGTCAATTTCCAAGTAACATTTTTCACTTCATTGTATGCAGGACGCTCCGTAGAGCGTTCTGCATCTTTTTACGCACTCCTGTACACCAACAACCCTGGTACCGTTCAATCAAGAAAGCAGTCAATCTGAATTTTCATAAAAGAACCAACGACATAACACAACTGCACGATCAGCGACATGGATAAAAGGGATTATTACGAGGTATTAGGCGTTGATCGCGATGCCGATAGTGCCGATGTCAAGCAGTCCTATCGTCGATTGGCGATGAAATATCACCCGGACCGAAATTCAGCCGAGGATGCACAGGATAAGTTTCGAGAAGCGAGCGAAGCGTATGAAGTCCTTAGTAATGCTGAGAAGCGATCTGCATATGATCGGTTCGGTCATGCCGGGGTAGACAACTCCAATGGTTTCACCTTTACTCAAGGTGGCGAGTTCGACGATATATTCGGTGACTTGAACGATGTATTTTCGAGCTTCTTTGGAGGTCGGAGCAGTCGACGGCGAAATCCTAACGCCCCACGGCAAGGTCGCGACCTACAGTACACCATGCAAATCGATCTAGCCCAAGCAGTGGGCGGTGATTCGATATCGATAAAGGTTCCAGTACTGCAGACATGTGAGGACTGCAATGGCTCTGGAGCGGCGAAAGGCACTTCAAAGAGTACTTGTACTCACTGTAGAGGAACAGGTCAGATGACTTCCAATCGAGGATTTCTGACTCTCAGCCAAACGTGTCATCACTGCAATGGAACTGGCGAAGTCATCAAGACTCCGTGCCGTACTTGTGGTGGGGTAGGGCGTGTCGAACGTGAACGAACACTGTCGGTAAAGGTTCCTCCAGGTGTGGAAGAAGATACTCAGCTAGCTTTAAGAGGTAAGGGTGAGTCAGGCATAAACGGTGGTCCTCCAGGCGATTTGTTTGTTGTTTTCAACATTCGCGATCACCCGATCTTTCAACGACAGGGTACAAATCTGTACTGTGAGGTTCCGGTCTCGTTCACGCAGGCCGCACTTGGTGCGGAAATCGATATCCCTACGCTAGACGGAGAAGACAAGCTCAAAATATCTGCCGGTACACAAACTGGTTCGACTTTTAGATTGAGGGGGCAAGGGGTGACATCAATCAAGGCGAGACACAGTGGGAAAGGTGATTTAATCGTTAGAGTCGTCGTTGAAACACCCGTCAAGCTCTCAGATGAACAGAAAGACCTGCTTTATCAGTTTCAGGAAACGCTTGATGAGCGACGAACTGAGCATTCTCCCAAAGGTTCCAAGTGGTTTTCCGCGTTCTCTGACTTTTTTGAAAACATAGCCAACAAATAGTAGCTTCTCATGATTAACGTGGCAATCGCTGGAGTTTCCGGCCAGATGGGTCTCACTTTGGTGAAATTGTTCACCGAAGCGGAAGACACCAATGTGGTCGATGGCTTTGAAGGTCCAGGACATCCAGCGTTAGGTCAGGATGCAGGCGTGTTGGCAGGTGTCGGTGAAATTGGTGTGCCAGTTGAGGAAGCATCGGATTACACTGTAGGTCGATTGTACGAAGTCGGGAGGGAACCGCACATCTTGGTGGATTTCAGTATTCCACAGATGACGGTACCGTTTGCCGAAGTAGCCGCCAATGAGGGAACCGGATTGGTCATCGGAACCACGGGTCAGAGCGCCGGAGATCTAGCTCGGTTGGAAGAAATTGGCACTCAAATCCCATTTATCCGGTCGCCGAATATGAGCGTTGGCGTCAATATTGCGTTCAAGTTGATCGATATGGCTACACGGGCAATGGGAGAAGAATCTGATATTGAGATCTACGAAATGCACCACAAGCTAAAGATTGATTCACCTTCAGGAACAGCCGTGCGAATCGGTGAAATCGTCGCTGAGGCTCGTGGAGACGATCTGAATGAGGTTGCTCTGTACGGTCGAGAAGGGAACACAGGACGTAGAATTCCCGGCTCAATTGGCTTTCACTCAGCTCGCGGTGGAGATGTCGTTGGAGAACACACAGTCACTTTCGCGGGATTAGGGGAACGAATTGAAATTACTCACCGTGCGCAATCTAGAGTGAACTTTGCATCGGGCGCAGTTCGTGCGGCTCGATTTATCTACTCGAAGTTGCGAAACGGCTACGTTGGTTCGTATGACATGGACCAGGTTCTAGGGTTGGATTAGACCTAACCGTGAGAGAGACTTCAATCGAAATTCTCTCCAATTCATAATTTTTTTCTTTGTTTTGACTGCATCGGTATATCTACGCATGGATCGATATGACGGGTAAGGCTCTTCTCGCGTTAGCAGATGGATCCGTTTTTCACGGGCGTAGTATCGGTGTTGCGGGGCACCGAAGTGGCGAAGTGGTGTTCAATACGGCCATGACTGGATATCAGGAAATACTTACTGATCCTTCCTACGCCAAACAACTGGTGACTCTGACATACCCACATATCGGAAACTACGGTACCAACTCGGACGACGTTGAATCCGAACGAGTCTGGGCAGAAGGTTTGATTATTAGAGACAAACCCAATCGGGCGAGCAACTATCGATCGGAGTGGTCATTGGATGTTTACTTAAAGGCGAACGATGTAGTCGCAATAAGTGATATCGACACACGTCGATTGACACGCCTTATCACCAGCAAGGGAGCAATGTCAGCTTGTATTCTCGCAGGCGAAAATCCTGACGAAGATGTTGCCCTCGGCCTTGCCCGAGCATTCGGTGGTTTGCAGGGTTTAGATTTGGCGCGTGAGGTGACCAGAAAAGAAAAACAACACTGGGAAGGTGGTGGCTGGTTGCCAAATGTAGGTTACCGAAAGACCGAAAAGAACTATCTCAGGGTGGTAGCGTACGACTTCGGTGTAAAGAACAACATTCTGCGATGTCTGACTGATCGAGGCTGCGAGGTGATTGTGGTACCAGCGCAAACATCTGCCGAGGATGCCCTTGCGCTGAAACCCGATGGTATTTTCTACTCGAACGGCCCAGGTGATCCAGAACCCTGTGAGTATGCCATTCAAGCTTGCAGGATTTTTTTAGATAAAAAAGTTCCTCTGTTCGGAATTTGTCTAGGTCATCAGATACTGGCTTTGGCGAGTGGTGCCAAGACAATCAAGATGCCATTTGGACACCATGGTGCGAATCACCCAGTCAAGGAAATGGATTCAGGACGAGTACTTATCACTAGCCAAAATCATGGGTTTGCCGTGGATGGCGACTCGTTACCTGATCACCTAAGACTGACGCATATCTCACTATTCGACCAATCTGTTCAAGGTATCCATCACACCGAAGGTCCCGCGTTCGGTTTTCAAGGTCATCCAGAAGCAAGTCCTGGACCTCAGGATTGCCGACCACTGTTCGACCACTTTATTGACCTAATGAACCAATCGAAGACCGATGCCTAGAAGAAGCGATATACAGTCAATTTTGATTCTTGGTGCAGGACCCATTGTCATCGGTCAGGCATGTGAATTTGACTATTCAGGTGCCCAGGCTTGTAAAGCCCTGAGACAGGACGGCTTCCGAGTCATTCTCGTGAACTCAAATCCGGCTACGATCATGACAGATCCGAAATTGGCGGATGCGACGTATATCGAGCCAGTGGAGTGGAAGACAGTCGCTAGCATCATCGAACGTGAACAGCCAGACGCGCTATTGCCTACGATGGGTGGTCAGACCGCGCTGAACTGTGCATTGGATCTGGGCAAACACGGTGTCTTGCAGAAGTACTCGGTCGAGTTAATAGGCGCAAGTCGAGAGGCTATTGATAAAGCCGAAGACCGCGAGCTATTCGATAGAGCGATGCAAAAAATCGGTTTGGAAACAGCCAATTCCGGTATTGCACATACGCTAGAACAAGCTATCGAAGTATTAGAGAAACGAAAAATAGGCTTCCCTTGCATTGTTCGACCTTCCTTTACGTTAGGTGGAACCGGCGGTGGTATCGCTTACAACATGGACGAGTACAAGGAGATTTGTCGCCACGGGTTAGACGAATCGCCAACCAACGAGCTTCTTATAGATGAATCTCTGCTCGGATGGAAAGAGTTTGAGATGGAAGTCGTTCGCGACAAGAACGACAATTGCATCATCGTCTGCTCAATTGAAAATGTAGATGCGATGGGTGTACACACTGGTGACTCCATTACGGTTGCGCCGGCGCAGACATTGACGGATAAGGAGTACCAACAGATGCGCGATGCATCGATAGCTGTACTTCGAGAGATTGGTGTAGAGACAGGCGGGTCCAATGTGCAATTCGCAAAGGATCCAAATTCAGATCGTCTCATTGTTGTGGAGATGAATCCGCGGGTATCGCGATCTTCTGCACTGGCGTCAAAAGCAACCGGTTTTCCTATCGCAAAAATCGCTGCAAAGCTTGCGGTCGGGTACACACTGGATGAACTTAGCAATGAAATGACGCGGGTGACTCCAGCTTCGTTTGAACCTGCGATCGATTATGTGGTTACGAAATTCCCTCGTTTTACGTTCGAGAAATTTGGGCAAGCTGAGGACAAACTGACTACTCAGATGAAGTCGGTCGGTGAGGTCATGTCGATCGGTCGGACGTTTAAAGAGTCATTTCAAAAAGGCCTCCGTTCGCTGGAGACGGGACTTACCGGGATGGATCCAATCATCTCCGTAGAAGATCGAGAAGATCAGATGCGTCTGACTTCCAATCTCATTCAGCCGGGGTCGAAACGAATTCAGTACATTGCAGATGCTTTTCGACATGGTATGTCCCTGGATGAGGTCTATCAAGATTCACAAATCGATCCATGGTTTTTGTCTCAGATTCAAGAACTGGTGCAGACTGAACAAGCACTAGCCGGTAGAACCTTTGAGTCCCTTTCGACCGAGGAATTACGCGAACTGAAGCGTGACGGCTTTTCTGATGCAAGGATCAGTAAGCTGATTGACGCACCGGAATCTACTATTCGTGAACGGAGACTGGCAGAGGGTTTAACTCCAGTATTCAAGCGAGTAGACACCTGTGCGGGAGAATTTCCGTCCCAAACCGCATATATGTACTCGACTTACGAGGAAGAATGTGAGTCTCTGCCGACAGACCGAAAGAAAATCATGGTATTGGGCGGCGGCCCGAACCGAATCGGACAGGGGATCGAATTCGACTATTGTTGCGTGCACGCAGCCCTGGCTATGCAGGAAGATGGTTACGAAACTATCATGGTCAACTGCAATCCGGAAACGGTATCCACTGACTACGATACTTCCGATCGACTGTATTTTGAACCCATTACATTAGAAGATGTACTGGCCATCGTTGACATCGAGCAACCCGATGGGGTCATCGTTCAGTTTGGCGGACAGACTCCGCTCAAACTGGTTGAGCAACTTGCGGCGCACGGCGTGAGAATCATCGGCACCAGTTCAGAGGCGATCAATCGCGCTGAAGACCGAGAGTTATTTCAACAGACCATAGTCAAATTAGGGTTGCGCCAACCTCGTAACCAGACCGTGAGTTCAATTGATGAGGGTGTGGTTGAAGCCGAAAAAATTGGATACCCGCTGGTGTTAAGACCATCCTATGTATTGGGTGGAAGAGCGATGGAAATCGTTTACAACGAACGTGAGCTTCGTACTTACTTGGCGACAGCGCTCTCAGAATCGAATCAATCGCCGGTGTTACTAGATCAGTTTCTTGACCGGGCGATCGAAGTCGATGTGGATGTCGTTTCGGACGGAGAGAATGTACTTATTGGCGCTATCATGCAACACATTGAGCAGGCTGGCGTGCATTCTGGGGATTCCGCATGTTCATTACCTCCTTACGACCTAGCTGACACCATTCAAGATGAGATCAGAGAGCAGGTCAAAGCACTCGCTCTGGAATTAAAAGTGATCGGGTTAATGAATGTGCAATTAGCCGTTCAACAGGAAAAAATCTACGTGTTGGAAGTCAATCCTCGGGCGTCTCGAACAGTTCCGTTCGTTTCCAAGTGTATTGGTACCTCCATCGCGCAGGTCGCAGCTCGATGCATGATTGGAAAGACACTCACACAGCAAGGAATTACTAAGGAAGTCATCCCCAAACACACGTCTGTTAAAGAATCCGTGTTCCCTTTCATCAAGTTCCCTGGAGTAGATCCGATTTTGGGACCAGAGATGAAATCTACCGGTGAGGTTATGGGCGTTGGCGAGACCTTTGTAGAGGCATTTGCAAAAGCCACGCTTGCTGGCGGCGACATCTTGCCTACTGAGGGATTGGCGTTTGTCAGTGTCAAGGAATCGGACCGACCTTTTGTTTCAGAGATTGGCAAGCTACTTGATGAACTGGGCTTTCAGCTCGTAGCGACCCGGGGTACTGCATCAGTACTCCGCGATGCAGGTTTACCTGTTGAGGTGGTCAATAAGGTGACTGAAGGTCGCCCAGATGTGACCGATTTAATCCTGAATCGAGATGTGGTGTTGATTATCAACACTACCGAAGGAAAGCAATCAATACTCGATTCCGCGGAAATACGAAAACTAGCATTAAGGAATAAGATTAGTTATACGACAACGCTGGATGCTGGCAAAGCTATGTGTCAAGCAATCAGTTTTGGTGAACCGAGAACGGTTCGTCGTTTGCAGGAACTTCACAAAGAGGTTGAATTGTGGCAACACCAATGACGCCAGTAGGACAGCAGCAACTCCGTGCTGAACTTAACAGGCTCCATGAGGAGAGAGTAGAGCTTTCTCAAGTGATTGGCGAGGCAATCAAACAAGGCGATCTCCGGGAGAATGCGGACTATCACGCAGCCAAAGATCAGCAGGGACTGGTAGAGGCTCGCATTCGTCAGATCGAAAGTAAGTTATCCGACGCACAGATTATTGACGTGAAACGCTTGCCAAATCAAGGGCGTGTCATCTTTGGTAGTACTGTGACATTATTAGATTGTGATAACAATGAGGATGTCATGTACCAGTTGGTAGGTGATGACGAAGCAGATTTATCGTTGAATAAGATCGCCATTTCTTCTCCGATTGCACGTGCTCTGATCGGACAGGAATTGGAACACATGATCGAGTTGCAGACACCGAATGGGTCGCACTCCTACCAGATTAAGAAGATTGAATTACTGGGTTAGGGCGAGCGGCTACGCGCTCGGTTGAATCTACTTTTATTGCACCGAATAAACACTAGAAGCAACTCCCGTAGGGGAGTTTGCTTGTCACAATTAGGTGTGGTGATCGGGTTAGTTCGAGACGAAACCAGGCAAACTCGGAGATTCTGCAACCATCACGCCGTCCGGTGAATCTATGAGTATGAGAACAGAAACTTGAACTCCTATACTCCTGAACATATAATCTTGAAGTCCCGTGAGGATTTGTGGATAAGGGCAATACACGGGACCAACTGGTTAGTACAACGAATATCGAAAAGCGGTTAAGCTTGATATTCCATTGAATTATTAGGGAGTTATATACCTAAGTGCCAAAGCACTTCAGTACGGAATGAAGACTAAACTTGAACCATGAGAACCTACTCTTACAAGGCCCTCCTGTCTACGCCGACTCATGCTAACCTAGATAAGTTTCTAGAGCAACAGAGACAGCTCTACAATGCAGGGTTGCAGGAAAGGATCGACTGCTACAAGAAGACGGGAGTCGGGATCTCGGCGTACGATCAATACAAGTCTCTTACTGAGATACGAAGGGACTCTCCAGAGTTCTCTGACTTTCATGTTAGTTGCCAACGTTCCGCTTTACTAAGACTTGATAAGGCTTACAAACACTTCTTTAGTCGTGGAGGCTTCCCTAGATTCAAGAGTTATGGACGTCTTAGGTCATTTGAAGCGTCGGGTATCAAGCCCACATTCAAAGATAAGTATGGTTCAGTTAAGATTAAGGGCATTGGCCTCTTTAGGTGGAGACTGGATGAGAGGTGCTCGAAGGATCAGATTAAGTTAATCAGGGTCGTCAAGTACCCTAATGGCGTTTACGTCAATTTGATCTGTGAAGTGGAACCTGAACTTAAAGGATTAGACAACGCTATTGGTATCGATGTGGGAGTCAAGGAAAGGGCGATCCTTTCCGACGGCAGCATGATTCCTAAACGTGTAGTCGACGATAAGAGAAAGAAACAACTCCAACGGAAGGTGGCGAGAGCTAAGAAGGGTTCTACTAGTCGCAGGAAGAAGGTTGTCGAACTTGGTAAGGAATGTTATCGCATAACCATTAGAAATAGAAACGAATTACATGCGA
>MKWU01003731.1_pt1 | contig 19406 bp, 13 predicted proteins | sample 809101 | NCBI WGS metagenome assembly MKWU01 (sample SAMN05860141, study PRJNA318959) | sponge metagenome | host: Aplysina aerophoba | place: Slovenia: Piran, Adriatic Sea, Gulf of Piran | collected 2013-05-07
CCCATCCCTCCTCGACAGCCCCCCCGGTACGGGAACGCCAGACCTCCGGTCGGCATCGACCGCCGAGAGGCGGTCGAAACCGCACCTCCCCACCCTCTCTCACAGCCCACCCGGCTTGGAACGCCAGCCTCCACCAGGCCGGCACCCGCGGGCCGAGAGTTCGGAGCGCCGGCCTCCGGCCGGCATCGACCGCCGAGAGGCGGTCGAAACCGGATCACCCCACTCGTCCTCCACGGCCGAAGCGGCTTGGAACGCCGGCCTCCAGGCCGGCACCCGCGGGCCGGGAGGCCCGCGGAACGGGAAATCCCCACCCTCCTTTACATCCCAACCCGGCCCGGAACCCCCACCAACCTCAAAACCGCAGTCGCACCCCCACCCGCGCGACGCGCGGCGGCAGGATACCCACCACCGCCCCGAAGGAATCGTCCCGCGAGCCCTCGCCCACCACGCTGTTCAGGTTCAGCGCGTTGAAGACGTCCAGGTAGGTCGAGAACTCGGCGTCGCCCGGGAGTTCCAGCCGGTGGTCGAGCCGGAGGTCGAGGAGCGGCACGGCCGGTGACCGGGCCGCGCCCGGCGGTTCCACGATGACCTCGGTACTGCCCTGGGGAAGCGGCTCGCCGTCCAGGGTCTGGGTGAAGATGACGGACCGGTAGTTGGGCCAGCCGGAGTGCGCCCGGAAGGAGCCCGCCGCCGAGAACCCCCAGGGAAGCCGGTAACTCCCCGACACCCGGGCGATGAAGGGGCGATCCCAGAACGTCGGGCCTTCGTGCAGGTCTCCGTGGTTCGGGTTGTTCAGCAGGGGACCCGGAAATCCGGTGGCCTCGTCGATCTGGTCGCCCGGACCCGGGAGCCAGCCGATCGAGCGGCTGACGGTCACGGAGGCGAGAAGTTGCCAGCCCGCCGCGTACCGCTTTCGCGCTTCCAGGATGAGCCCCTGGTAGGTGGAGCCGATTCCCGGGTTGTACAACCGGAAACGGCTTTGTCCGAGGGTGGCGGGATCCTGGAGCCAGAGCGTGAGGGGAACGTCGTCCGCGCTCCCGCGCACGAAGTCCCGCCCGGGATCGAGGTGATGAACGGGACTCCAGGCGTTCTCCGGCACCCCGACATCGGTGTCCTCGATCAGGTTGGACTCCCGGCGGAGAATCCCGGTCAGACCAATGGTGATCCCGAACGGGACTTCCCGATGGATTCCGACCGTCAATTCGTCGGTGCTGGGCTGCTTCAGATCGGGGTCCACCTCATTCAGCACCGGAATGAAGACGCTGAGGGGCGAGGTGAAATCCACTTCGCCCTCGTCCACCAGCGAGTTGAAGTTCCGGTCGTCGAACCGGAATCTTGCCGACGCGCGCGCATTCGGATTCGCGTAGCCGGGAACCGTTACCCCCATTTGATGCAGATAACGCCCCGCGCTCAGTCGGATCTGGGTCCGCCCGTCTTCGGTGAGCTGGTAATTGATGCCAAGCCGCGGGGCTACTCCCAGCCACGAGACGAGTCCGGACTCTCCGGCGGTCGTCCCCGGAATCCCGAAGTTTGCGAAAGCCTCGCTCCAGGCGCCGGGTTCGTTCTCCTGATCGGGATATCCACCGCCCCACCAGTCTGCCCGTAGTCCGGCCTCCAGGACCAGGCGCCCCCGCACCAGCGTGTCCTGCACAAAGAAGCCGAGGTTTCGGGTGTGGTTCCGGACTGCGACCGGATCGTTGTACAGCGTGACCTCGATGGGGAACACCCGGTCGTGGATGTAGACGATCCCGCCGTACAGGTCATGCGTGGTCCGCACCGGGTTCCAGGTGGTTTCGAGGCCCACCTTGAACTCGTTCGTTCCGCCGAAGAGACCATCCCGAAACAGCGTGGCGGTCGCACTCGCTTGCCAGCGGTCGCGTTCGTAGATGGTGTTGGTTCCCGAGCCTCCGTACCAGACGCCCGTGTTCAACTCCCAGCGTGAGAGCCCGGGTTCCCGGTCGGGTTGCTGCCCGTAGGGGAAGTAGAGGTCCAGGCGGCTGAGGCGCGCCTCCGCGAGAACGGACTCGCCAAAGACGCCGGACCAGGACAGTTGTCCCACTGTGGTCGACGAATCCTGATGGAAAGTGTTTTCCGGACGGGGGCGGAACAGGCTTGCCCCGCGGTAGGGGCGAAATTTGTCGTTCCGATAGAAGAAGAGACCGATCTCGTGCCCCTCGGCCACGCGCAGGCTGCCGCGGGCCAACACGTTGTTCAGTTCGGTGAGGTCCACGCCCGGTTCGCCGCCTTCGAAGAAGAACCCTGGCAGGAACGGTTCGACCCGGAACCTGGAGACATTGAAATAGAACCAGGCGCGGTCGCGGCGCAGGGGGCCGCCGAGTTCCGCGCTTCCGTCGAAGAGCGACTTGAGACGATTCGCCTGTCCGACCCCCCGGGCGCGGAGAGCGTCGTCGAGGTTTTCGGCCTGGAAGCGCTCGTGTTCGTAGAAGAAGCTGCCGCTGCCGGCGAACTGGTTGGTGCCGCGCCGGGTGACGATGTTCAGGAAGACGCCCGGGGTCTGGATCTCCGCCCGGTGTCCCGCGGTCGAGACCTCGATTTCCTCGAAGCTGTCGAAGGAGTAATAGGCGATGCTTGCTCCCATCGCGGCGGGGTCCGTCACGTTCACGCCGTTCAGGTAATACTGGTTCTGCGTCCACGCCGAGCCCGCCGCCGAAAACAGGGACTGCTGGCCGCTCTCGGCCCCTCCCACGTTGATCTTGGACATCATGATTCCGGGGGTCTGTTCCAGCACCGTCCAGATGTCGCGCGTATTCGGCAGATCCTCGAGCATGGGCCGGTCGACGGTTTCCCGGACTCCGCTGCCACGAAGGTCGAGGAGGCGGCGGGAGACTGCCGCGACGCTCTCGGTGATTCCGGCGACGGCCAGTTGCAGCCGGACTTCGACAACCGACCCCGCGTCCACCACGACATCGGCAGGCGGCGAGTCCTCGAATCCGGGATGCATTGCCGTGATGTTCCAGATGCCGGGCTCAAGTCCGGCGAAGCCGAACCGCCCGGAAGGTCCGGCGGCCTGTTCACGCCGGATTCCGCGCCCCGGAAGCATCAGGGACACCCGTGCGCCCGGCAGGACCCCGCCGGTGGCGTCCAGCACGACGCCGTCCACGCCGCCGGTCGGTTGTGCGGTCCCGGGCGCGGGAAGGGCGGCGACAAACGCGCTCAGAAGAGCCGCCGCGAGAAAGCGGCCACGGGCCGGCGGCGTGGCGGAGAGGGAGGGATTCGAACCCTCGGCGCGGTATCCCGCGCAACTGCTTAGCAGGCAGCCCTGTTCAGCCACTCCAGCACCTCTCCAGCGCCCGCCTCAGACGAAGGTTTCACCGCCGGGACAGGGATGGTACACCGGTCCGGGGAGCGCCCGTGTCGCAGCGGCGGACGGCGCTGAATCCTGCTATCCTCATGCGTTCCCGCGATACTGGGAAGTCGTCCAATGGCAGGACACACGGCTCTGGACCGTGGAATCGGGGTTCGAGTCCCTGCTTCCCAGCCAGCCGGGTGGGGACGCAAGGGGCGCTGGCCCAACAGGAGGCCCCGAGCCCAAAGGCGAAGGAGATTCCGATGAGAAAACACATGACTTCGAACGCCGCACTCGTGGCGGTCGGCCTGCTGTTTGTTGCGCAAACGGCCATGGCCCAGATGGGTACCGGCCGGGTCGCCGGAACGGTGAAGGATCAGGACGGCAATCCCATCGAGGGAGCCACCGTAACCGCGCAGGCGGGTGACTCGGGGCGAGCCCTCGAAGCCACCACCGACGGCCGCGGCCGCTGGGCCATTCTCGGCTTCCGGTCGCGCGCCTACGACTTCTCGGTCCAGGCGCCGGGCTTCATGCCCTACAACTATCAGGCGCCGATGAGGCAGGCGGGGAAGAACCCCGACATGGATCTCATTCTGGAGCGGGCCCAGATGGGCCGGTCGGCGGGAACCGGTGGAGGTCTGCTCGCGGAGGCTCAGGAACTGCACCAGGCAGGAAGGTATGACGAGGCCCTCGGGATGTACGATGAGGTGCTCGCGGCCGATCCGACGGTGTACCAGATCAACCTGAACCGGGCCGCCGTGCTCCGGGAGCTGGGCCGGCCGGATGAAGCAAAGGCCGCCTATCAGATCGTGCTGGATCAGGAACCCGGCAACGCGGCAGCGCTCGTGTCACTGGGCGAGATGGCGATGGCCGACTCGGACATGAACGGGGCGCTCGCGTACTGGGAGCAGGCGGTCGATTCCACCCAGGACGAGGTCATCCCCTACAACGTGGCGCAGATCTCCTTCCAGAACGGGGAAACGGACAAGGCGATCGAGTACTACCTGATCGCCGCCGACCGGCGCGCGGATTGGGCCGAGCCGTTCGTGCAGATCGGGATCGTCTATCTGAACATGGGCGACTTCCCGGCGGCCGCCGAACAGTTCGAGATGGCGATCGAGGTGGAACCGGAGAGCGCCGCTGCCGCGCAGGCACAGGCGATGCTGGACGCCCTTCCGAAGCCGGAATAGAGCAGGGCGCCGCTCCCCGGTTCTCCCGGGTGGAGCCAGGCGGAATGGATCGCCGGGCGAGCCCCCACCGGGAGAGTTGGGTCGCCTGGGTTTCGCTACCGGCGGTTTCTGACTGGAGGGGTGGCCGAGCGGCTTAAGGCGGTGGTCTTGAAAACCACTGACCCGACAGGGTCCGGGGGTTCGAATCCCTCCCCCTCCGCCGCCGGGGCCGGGAGCTATGGCCGAAAGTGGGTGACGGCATGATCAGGCGGCGGCGCAGGTTTGTGTTTCGTCGGCTTTGATGCCGTCGGTGAACGGGACGCCCTCGATGACCCGGGGCAGTTTCTCGTAGCCGTTGAGACGGCTCCAGGTCTTACTGGCGGCGATGACCAGCTTGAAGACCATCGCCAGCGCCGTCTTGTGCGAGAGACATCCCTCGCTGCGAACGGTGCGATGCCGGACGGTGGCGAAGACGCTCTCGATGGGGTTGGTGGTCCGGATGTGCTGCCAGTGCTCGGCCGGGAAGTCATAGAACGCCAGCAGCGCTTTCCGGTCCTTCGTCAGGCAGGTGGCCGCCTTCGAGTACTTGGCCTGGTATTTGGCCGCGAATGTGTCCAACGCCGCCTCCGCTTCCTTCCGGTTCGCCGCCATCCAGATCTGATGGAGGTCCTGCTTCGCGTTCCGCTGCCGGGACCTGGGCAACGCGTTGAGGACGTTCGCGGTCTTGTGGACCCAGCAGCCCTGGCGGCGGGTCTTCGGGAAGACCTCGTCCAGCGCCTTCCAGAAGCCGAGCGCCCCGTCCCCGGTGGCCAGCTCCGGAGGAACCGCGAGGCCACGCCCCTTCAGGTCCAGGAGCAGCTTCCGCCAATTCTGGGCGCTCTCCCGGAACCCGTCTGGAACCCCAGCAGTTCCTTCTTGCCCTCGGCCGTCGCCCCGATGAGAACCAAAACGCACTGCTTCTCGTCTTCCAGCCGCCTCTGGAGGTAGATCCCGTCCGCCCAGACGTAGACGTACCGCCGACCCGAGAGATCCCGGCGCCGCCAGCGCTCGTGCTCCGCCTCCCACTCCGCCTTCAAACGACCGATCACTCCCGGTGTCAGCGCCGACGCCCCGGGCCCCACCAGCTCCGACAGCGCCTCCCCGAAGTCCCCGCTCGATACCCCCAGCCAATACAGCGTCGCCAGTGCCGCATCCAGCGAACGCGTCCGCCGCGCGAACCGAGGCAGGGTCCGCGACGAAAACCGGATCCGGTCCTCCCCCGCTGCTCCCGCGGTCCCGAACCTTCGGACGCCGCACCTCGACCGGCCCGATCCCCGTCAGAATCGCCGCGCCGGACCATGCCCATGGCGCACCAGACGCCGATGACCGCATTCCTTCCGCTCATCCGTATAGGCCGCCAGCTCCGCAGCCACCTCCGCCTCGCGCGCATGCCGCAGAAGTCTCCGGGCTCCCACCCGCAAGACCTCCGCCAGCGGATCCTCAACTCCCTCTGGTGAGGGAAGGTAGACAACGGTACTCTCCGTCATGGCGTATCACTCCTCCTGGGAGATGTGGAAGTTGAGCAACCCGCACGATACGCCACCCCCTTCTCCGCTGTCACCCACTTTCGGCCATAGCTCTCAGGGGAGTGGAGGGGGCTTACTTCCGAAGCGATCTGTTCGCACGACGCCGCGTGCTTATGGACCAGTGGTCAACGTTCCTGACGGCGACCCAAGGCAAGGTGGTCCGACTCTATGGATGAGCAGAGGTAGGCGGCACCGGACACAGTAAAGCGAAGACGTTTCCGAGCAAGGGAGGATTGTGCGGGATGTGTTGGGATGCTCAACCGTAGAATGGTTGGCCTAGGAGTCTGTCCCGTAGAAAAAATAGGAGGACAAAAGTTCCACCCAGATGCGGAAAAACTCACCATGAAGGCAATAGTCAACCACTGAGAGGTTCGTTTGCGGGTGAACACGACGGTGTTTTTCCACCATGACGTTCGGAAATCGTCCTACGGGACAGGCTCCTAGAATGAGCTTCAGGAGTGGAGGGCCAGTTCTCGCCTTGGGGCTCTTGGCGAGTTGTGGGGGCGACGGGGACGCTCCTGTGTCCACAACCCCGGACGCTCCCGTGCCAGCAACCCCCGCTCCTCCGCCACCGCCCCAGTTGGAACCACCGACCCGGATATGGGCTGTCGAGGTGGGCGAGACCTTCATCGTGTGGGAGTGGAACGCCGTCAACTTCGCGACCGGTTACGAGGTGTCCACCTTCCCCTTCTACGAAGACCCGGGCCCCGGCAAGCGTGGCGAAGCAGTCTTTAGCGAGACGACATCAGTCCGGGTGGAAGGACTGCCCCCGGACACTGGTATGGCCGTGATCGTCAGAGCCGTTGCCGAGACTGCCACCGGGCGTGTGGAAGGGCCGTGGTCGAACCAGTCCGCGCTGCTGGCGCACCGGCGCGCTCACGCCGTCTATACGCTGCGGGCCGAGGTGTTGATCTGTTCCGATGAGCGGGAGCGGGCGGGGAATTTCAGCCGCTTGTTGGTGCATGAGTGGGACGGCACGCCGTTCCGGGTGGATATGGTGGACACCTTCCCGGATGAGGCGATGCCGCGCATCGCGGAGCGTCTGCTGGAGCCCGTGGAGGACTTGGCGGACCGGATCGAGGACCAGCTCGGTTACCGGATTCTGGAGGGAGGTGAGGTCCTTCCGCCGCCCCCAGGGTGGCCTCCCACCGAACGGCAGCTCTCCGAGTGGCGGTGCCCGCCGCGTGAGCCGGGGCAGATTCAAGGGCTCTACGTGGATCGCTCGGTAGGTGGTACCGACGGGTCAGCATGGCTACCGTGCGTGGCATTCCGGTATCACCCGGCGGCGGTGACCAACGGGGGGCTGGTGAACCCCGGTGCGAGGACCGGCTACGACGCTTTCGTGGACGGCGTGACTTTCCATGAGATTTTCCACGTACTCGGTTTCACACACCCGGAGGATGTCGAGATGCTGTCCCGAGGTATCGGTGTTCCGATGAGCTATCCGCTGCGCTGGACGCTGTATCCTGACGCCGATTCCGTGTTCCGGCAGGACATTGATGCTCTGGGGTGCGTGTTCCCACACCCCGATTTCCCGCGTGAGTGACCCTGGGTTGCCTGTCAAGGCGCAGCGGTCGAGATGGGGCCCGTGGCGATGACGCGGCCTTGTCGCCGCGCACCAGCGCATGCCCGCTCTTTGTCGCCGCTGCCAGCTGCGGCGGCGCATCAGGTCCAGCGCCCGCGCAACGTCGCGGCGAGCGTTCTGTAGTCCTAGTGCGGTGTCCCGCAAATCCTACGGCATTCGACCGGCGATGCATCCCGGCTGAAGACCCACCACGAGTGAGCCGGCGGTCGTGGCGTGGCGCTGTCGGACTCCGAAGGGAAGACGAGGGACTCCAAGCAGAAAGGGAACGGCCACAGCGGCGGGCAACCCCTGCCGCGCGCAATGCGCGCCCCCGATCCGCGTCATCCTGTCACTCGATGAAGGGACCGACCACGCAGCTTCCTATGAAAAGAACCCAGAACAAGCCGACCGCGAGGCTCATGAGGGCCGCAAAAGCCGTGAAGCCATGGCCTGCCGTCTTGCGAATCACCGACCAGGCCCGATCCCACCGTTCTCTCCGAGCAAGGTGAACTGCTGGCTCAACATCGGAGGCTTTTTCGCCCCGGTTGGCGGGTCTGGTCGGACGATGTGCCTGTAGTCGTTCCAGAACACAGAGAAGCCCAATCACAGCCGCGAGTAGGCAGCCTGAGGCTACGAGATCGAGCACGGCCGATGAACTGTGCTCTAGTCCCGGTGTCCCTCCACCCCCAGAGCCGAGCATCACACCCAAGATGTTTCCCTCATTCGTCGCGTCGATCTGCCGCAGCAAGAGCAGCACGTTCCGTGTGAGCGGGTACGCCATGGCGACCGCAGCCAGGCCGAGCGAACCGCGACCGATGCGCCACCAGTTGATGTTCACGCGACCCTCTAGCTCTGGCGGGGGAGGAATCGACATCTAGGGGGCGGGGATGCCGCGCCCCCGGTCTTGAGCCCAGATTTTCCTGAGAATCACTACCCGCATGGCGCTTATACCAGCGGGTCAGACATAGCGCAACGTTGACGAGTCATCCCCTTGACCGCATCGCTTCAGAAACGTCGGGGATCTCCTCAACCGCTTTCTTCAACCAGTGCGGTTCCTCGCCGGTGGCGTCCCCAACGCGCAGTGTCGGCGCCAGATACAGGGCCCACTCCGGATGGCTCGCCTCGAGACTGACGCGGTCGAGACCCAGGTGGCCGACCGTTTCCTGGATGAACCGGCGCTCGTTGGGGTGGACCGTGCCGTCTGCCTCGGCTATCTCCACAAGGATTCGCATCAACAGGGCCGCATCGTCGGGGCCGAGCCCGGCGCTCGCGAGTTCGGCGGTCGCGTTTCGCACGGTGCCCGAGGGGTCGGCGGCGAACTCCGCTCCGACTTCCGACAGCGCCGGGTCCACCGCTTCGGCCGAATGGCCCAGTTGAATGGCGATCGAGCGGACGCAGTCCACTTCGGCGTCGGCGATCTCGCCGTCACAGGCCATGCAGCCGAAGGCAATCACAAGGTACTGGTTGAGGAATTCGTATGCGCTCAATTCGATGCCCCTTTCGAGGGCTTTCCGAACCCGATGCGGCGAGGGGGCGTCCCGTCGTCTCGCTCGCCGCTCCGGTCAAACCCGTCGTGCATCCGTTGGTAACGGGCGATCTGCTCACGGCTCAGCGAAGGAGGATTGCGTCGGATCGCATCCATCAGGTTCTTCTCCGAGATTCCGCGAGCATCCTCGGCGAGGGCGATCCGCGCCGCTTCATCCACCAGGAACCGGATGTCGCTGGCGATCCGCCCCTCGGTCCGGTCGGCCAGCCGGCCCAGATCAACTTTGCCGTCGAGCGGCCGTTCTTGCAGGTGGAGACCGAACATCGATTCCCGCGCTTCCCGATCCGGAGGACCGACGTAGAAGGTCTTGTCGAGGCGACCGGTCCGAAGCACCGCCGGGTCCAGCCGATCCGGTTGGTTGGTGGCGGCGATCACGAACACTCCGTCATCCGCGGCCCGGTTCAACTGCGTCAACCACTCGTTAACTGTCGCAGCGCGGTGGGAATCGAGTTCCGCCGCTCGCGTCGGAACCAGGGCATCCACCTCGTCCACGAACAGCACGCACGGCGCCTGCTTCCGAGCCCGCTTGAACAACTCCGCAATCCTGAGTTGCGAGCCGAAGATGTAGGTGCTGCCAACGTCGGAGGGACGAATCGCCTCGAAGCCGAACCCGATCTCCTGCCCGAGACACTCGGCGAAGAAGGTCTTGCCGCAGCCCGGTGGGCCGAAGAGAAGGATCCCATTCGGGATTCCGACGCCGAATTGACGGTACCGCTCCGGGGTGCGGAGCGGCTTCACAACATCGGCGACGAGCGTGTCCTTGAGTCCTTTCATCCCGGCGATCCGATCCAGACCGCGAGGCCCTGAACTGTCCTCCCTCTGGGAAGCTCTTCGGACCGCGCGCGAATGCTCCGCGGCGTCTTCGTCGCGCGGGCGTTCGCCGATGGCGTCCCGAAACGCGCCGGCGTCCTCGAAGCGTTTTCTGGGGTCCAGTGCCAACGCCCGCAGGAGGAGTCTCAGGTCCGCGTCCGGTGGCGCCCCATAGATTTGCTGCGCCGGCAGCGGTGGCGGTCCCTCGCGGCGCCGGGTGGCCAAGTCGCTGGTATGGGCCGGCTCCCGACCACTTGACGTCGCGGCGTCGGTCCACGGCGGAGTACCGAACAGCACGTGGAACCACACGGCGCCCAGCGAAAACACGTCCACGGAGGGCGACAGAACCGGAGCGTCGAGGTACTCGTTGGGGAGGTAGCGCGGGTCGGCGCCCGGTGCGGGTGACGCTGCACCGTCGCTCACCCGGCGGGCGCCGCCGAAGCCAACCAGGACCGCGCGGCCGACGTACTCGGTTCCGGCATCGAGGACCACATGGGCGGGCGTGAGCCGATTGTGAAGAACCGGGTCGCCGCGCAGGTGCAGCCGGGCCACGTTCGCGATCAACCCGCGCATCAGTTCTCGGGCGTGCCCGGGGGAGAGAGCGATGTTGCGCGCAAGGAGCGCCTCGAGTGTCTCCCCCGGCACGAGCTCCATCAGCACATACGGTCGGCTGTCCTCACCAATCGCGCCTGTCTCCAGCACCCGCGGGATCCCGGGGTGGTCGAGCGACTCCAGAATCTTGATCTCGGGGAGCTGTCCGTCGCGCTCCGGGGCGCCGACCCCGGTCCGGGCAGGGGCGAAGACCTTGAGGAACCCGCGAGCGCCGTTCACCCGCCGGACGCGGTATGCCTCCGTTGCGCCTCCGGAATCGCTCCCGGCCACGAAGCGGACGCGCCAACCCGGGAGGGGCTCGTCGCCTTTGCGGTACATGGATTAGACCTGAGGTAGATCCCTCGGATCGAGCTCCTGCCCCGGCCGGTCGGCCCAGAGCAGCCAAACCCGATCGGCATGGCGATGGACTTCGTCGTCGGAGCCACCGGAAAGGACGACCTGCACCGCGGCGTCGACGGCGTGGCGGGCCTGCGCCGGGTCCGTCCACTGGATTCGGGCGTAACCGTGTTGCGCCCACATGATGAAGGAACGGTTGATGTCGCTCTTGTTGCGCTCGTACCGGAGTGTTCGCATCCGGTCCAGCAGTTCCCGCCCAAGGCGCGGGTCCTGTCGCTCTCTCACCGCCTTGAAGGCCGCGCTGATTTCGCGAAGCTGCGGGTCGGTGGACCCCCCGTCGGCGTCCTGATCGACAGTCAGGTCGTCCCAGACCTCGTCCAGATCCTCCTCGAGCCGCTGCCAGGTGGTGTTGTCCAGGATTCCGTAGAGATCCTTCAGGGCTTCCTTGAGCCGGTCCACAGCCTGCGACCAGCCGCCGGTGTCGCCCCGGCCCGCGCGCTCGCGGAATTGCTCTGTAGCGTCGCGCAGATTTGTCTCGATGCGGCGCAGTTCGGGCAGCGCCGCGCCGCGGCTTCCCCGCAACTCCCTGAGGTGGGTACGGGCCTCGTCAACCTCTTGTTCCACCCACTCTCGCGGCGGGTCCGACGAGGTGCGCATGTCCGGGATGTCGAGTTCGTACTCCTCGTCGAGCGTCTCGAAGAAAACCGTGACGCGTACGGGTACGCCGCTCGAATCCTGGGTCCGGACGGCCAACCGGAAAGGTGTGCCGTCGGGCACCACCTGCTCCACCTCGTCTCCCCGCAGTGCGAGGGTCATGACTTCGTCGCCGCAGTAGGCGACCCGTTCTCCGTCGGCGCCACTCCCCCCTTCGAGAATCCGGATGCGAAGGCGGTCTTCGGCCCCGGGGCGGAGCTGGGTGGTCGTGCGCAGGGTGACGACCCCCGTCACGGGGAGGGGACACGCCTTCTCGGCGCCTTCCAGCATCCGGAACACCCGCCGGGTGCGATCCTCGTTCCAGGCAGCGACGCCGAGGTCCGCCGTCAGCGGAGAACCCGTGAGTTGCACCCCCTGCACGATGGTGAACTCCGAGGGATTCGTGGGAACCGGGATTCCCCGAGCCGTTCGGGCGGTCAGCGCGAAGGTGTTGGCGCGGCCGGTCTGCAGCAACACCTCGAAGAGGGTTCCGGCTGGCTCGAGCGCCAGCCATTCGCTGGACCACCCTTCCCGCCGGAGCTCGATCTCGACCGGTCCGAACCGGTCGGCACCCCGGGATCCCGCAAACGGACGGTCACGAACTCCTCTTCGTTGATCGTGGTGGTTTCGTGCTCCACCACGAGCGCCAGCACGTTGGGCCCTGCCTGTTCCAGCGAACGGGCCACGATCCTGCCGTCGAGAGGGACGGTGGAGGCGTAGAGCGCCGCACCCCGGGCGACGGCCGTCATCGGGTCCACGGAACTGTTCGGTGGCCGCAATTGGTCGGCGACCATGTTCCGCAGGATCGGCAAGTACGTGGGGCCGCCCACCAGCACCAGCTCGTCGAGGTCCGCTCCCCGGAGCCCGTTCCGCTGCAGGAGCAGGTTCGACTTGTCGATGGCGCGCTGGAAGTAGGGCGCCACGATAGGACGAATCTCGTCATGGGACACCTGGAGGTCGAGGTCTATCTCCTGACTGTCGCCGAGCCGAATCCCCATGTCGGACTCTATGAAATAGGGATCCTGGGTACTGAGTGCGATGAGGGCTCCTTCGGCGAACTGCCGGAGCCCCTGGCGGAGGTGCTCGTTGCCAGCCTCGGACAGGTCCTCCACGGACACCTGCTTGGCGATCTCAGGCCAGAGGAGCCGCACCACGACAGCGAGGTCCAGATCCTTGCCGCCGAGCCGGTTGTCGCCCTCGGTGTCCTTGACCGTGATCTGGCCTTCCTCGGCGAGGACGAGCGCGGCGTCGAACGTGCCGCCGCCGAAGTCGAAGACCAGCCACTTCGCAGAGGCGCCCGGTTCCGCCTCCAGCCCGAATGCCATCGCGGCGGCCACCGGCTCCTGCAGCAGGTGGCATTGCTCGATACCGGCGAGCGTTGCGGCCTTCTGCGTGGCCTGCTGCTGTGGAATCCGGAAGGCGGCCGGAATGGTGACCACTGCTGCCTCCGCGCCCGCGCCTCCGCGGAGCCGGGCGAAGCGCAGCAGGCCCTTCAGCACCTCAGCGGAAAGCTCCTCGGACGAAACCGCAATGTCCGGGCGGGAAGAGGGGCGGTAACGGTGGTCCGTTCCCATGGTCCTTTTGAACTCGAGGAAAGCGTTCTGCTCCTGATCGTTGGCCCCGGAGTTCCGGAAGCGTTCCCGGAACCACTGGTTGCGAGCCCGCTGGCCGACTCGGATGCCCCGGCTCGTGTAGTGGATGGCGCTCGGTGTAGTGTCGTGTTGGAAGTCATTCTTCAGAATCGTCACCGTTCCCCGGTCCACGAGCGCGATGGCGGAGTTCGTGGTCCCGAGGTCAATTCCGTAGTGGATGTGGTGGCTGGACATGGGTGACTCCCTCGTCGTCCGTCAGGATGGGGCTGAACTCCTACTCGTTCCGCGCAATCTGGACACTGGCTGATTGGACGATCTCCCCCCGGAACCGCACCTCCGGCGTCTTGACCCACGAGATCACCTCGCGCCTCGGCGCGAGGCTTTCGTCGGTGATCCAATCGTCGGGGATGACGTCCAGCCCCGGGTCATATCGCTGACCGTGCAGCGCCGTGATCTCGTAGCCGCGAGTTCCGAGGTTCTCCTTCATCCGCCGGACGACGCCCAGAAGCTTCTTGTGGCCACGCGCCGCGGTGTCCATGTGGCGGAGATTGTTCTCCATCCGGTTGATCTCGTTGCACATGAGGAGCACCAACTTGTGGTCCGCCTCGGCATCGTCCGCGGACGGTGCCTCCCGCGACAACAACTCCTCGAGCGCCGCGAGGGTCTTCCCCGACTGTTCGCCCGACTCGGCCAGGAACTCCCGCAGCCCGCTCCACGACTGGTCGAAGCGTTTCCCGAGCCCGTCCGTCCGGCGGCGGCTCCATCGCCACAGGAAGCCCACCCCGAGTCCCGCGAACGCGAGCACGCCCAGCGCGTATCCCGCCGCGCGCCGGTCCCCCGCCGATCGCTCCCTCACTTCGGCCGCCAGCCGAGCCCGGCCAGTATCGGCAGCGCTTCTGATCGACGCGAGATCCCGCTCGACCTCGGCGGCCCTCTCGGCCTGTTCGCGGTCGTGAGCATCGGCGCGATCCGCGAGGTCGCGCCGAGCGGCCTCCGCTTCTTCGAGAGCGGCTTCCAATTGCCGAATCCTGCCGGCGTCGCGTTCGCGGCCCGCCTCGAGCGCGCGGACGCGCTCCGACATCGCGGTGGCGGCCGCCTCGAGCTCTTCGAGTCGCCGTCTGCTTTCCTCCTGCGCCTCCTGCACCGCGTTCGCCAGCGTCCCCCCGGTCGGGCGCTGCACGTTGGCGCCTGCGATGCCCGGAATCAGCACGAGGCCGACCAACAACACCAACAGCAGTGCCGCGAACACTCCGGCGCAACCCGACCGCGACGCCGCGGCCGCTTCGGCGGCCTTTCCCGCCACCTCCCGGTTGTGACGCAGGATCCGGAGGTTCTCCCGCAGCCGCCGTACACAGTCGTCATTCACAGGGAATCTGCCACGACGGACGCCTGGTTCCCTGACGCTACAGAAAACCGCGGACAGCCGTGTGAGGATGCGTTCTCCCCCGAAATGGCCGCCGCTCGCGTTGTGGGCCCCGACTGCAAGAGACAGCAGCCGATGGCAGACACTTGAGTTCATCGCCACCATCTCGGAATCCCCTCCTCCGCCCGGCTCAGCGAGCGGGGAGTCGACCGCGTTGAGGGTCCTGAGCGTCACGGTGACGGACGAGGTCGGGGGCCCTTCGGGATTCAACGACTCCACCACAAAGGTCTCCAGCCTCGACGGGGCCGCATCCCCATCCTCACCCAGAGCATCGCACATAGCGAACCACGCTCCCATCGCGGTGAACGCGGGGCCGAACCGCTTCCGTTTACGTTCGTTGGCTTCCATGCGCCGTAGCGCGGCCACGTCGTTGTGGGCCCGCTCACGCGCGGCCTCGCCACACGCAACTTCGGCGGCGTACTCACTGATGGGAAGGACTTCCAGAATGACCTCCAGCGAAACCTCACCATCCTCGGCCCGGTCGTTGAAGTACACCGTGGTCGTGCTCACCAGAGCTTCCGCGCCCGCGTCCGCGAGGGAGCGAAAGAGGTAGTCGTCGGTTGAAACCGCCCGGGCAAGCGCCGGAAGCTGGACTTCGAGCACCGCCTGCAACTCCCGGGCAGCGTTGTTCGCGCCGGAGGGATTCCGCCGGCAGGACGCCTCGCAGGCCTTGATCGCCCGCTCGATTTCCTCCCGGGTGGCGGAGCCGAGTTCGGCTTTGAGTGGGGCGAGGCGCGGCCCCCCGGCATCGAGCGCTTCCGCCAATTCCTGGCCGGAGACGGACACGCCGTAACGCTTGGTTTCCTCAATCGCCCGTTTGATGGCCTCCCCGAAAGCCTCGACAACGGCCCCGGAGTCCCGCGCAGCCAGCTCGTCTCCAAGGGAGGCGCAATAGCGCACCAGGTCCGGCTCCGGGAGTTGTCCCACAAGCCGCGCTTTCGCGCGCAGCCCGTACAGGATCCGGTCCCGTCGGAGTTCTCTTCCGCCAGGTCCCGCCTCGCTGCTCGGGGGGTCGAGACCCAGCAACAGGGAGAGGGTACCGAGGTTGTTCAAGCTCGGAGCGGTCGCGGCGTCCACAGGACGCGACCCGATCCGGGCGAGGGCTTCGTAGGCGTCGCGTGCCTTTCCGTGCGCCAGCAGCCGGAGCGCGTGGGCGTCAAGCGGCCCGCCGCGGGTGAACCAGAAGAGACCGTGCTGCATCCGTTCGCGGCCGTCGTGGAGCTGTTTGATCGCCCGGCCGAGCGTGGACGAATTCCGGTGACAGCGTCTCGAAATGTAGAGATCCTCGTCGAACTCAAGAGGCTTCCCGATCCGCAGATAGGCCTCGGACCGGGCTTTCCGGCGGGCCCGCTCCTTTGTCGTGCAGTCGGCCGGTAGGCCCAGGACATGGAAGGGGTTGTCCAGTATCAACCTGATTTGTCCCAATGTCGGGGAAGGCTCACGGGCCAGAAAACCGGGGAAGGCACGCGCGCGAGGTCTGGGGAGCACATCGTCGGGGACGCCATCTTTGCCCCGAGTCCGCCAGAGGATGGTCTGGAGGTGAGGGAGCGCGCACGACGTCGTTCTCGACGGACTGCGGAGAGCGGTAGTCGTCCACGTTGCACGGAGCGCAGCGTTCCTCGGGTGCGACCGTCAGCCCGCGCCACATCGGCGCGGGTGCTGGCGGCGGCGCCGGTGGAGGCGGGCTCGGCACTGTCGGAGCTGGCGGAGGTGAAACGCTGGGCGCGCCGTCGCCGCCGCAGCCAACGAGACCGAAGAGGCAAGTCGCGACCGCTGCGGTCAAGTGCATTGTTGGGCTCTCTTTTCCCTCCGGAACCTCGTTCCGGAGGAAGAGCCCGCCGCCAAGATCCCGTTTGACACGTGTCCTACACGCGTGTCACCTACATGAGGTTACCAACCCGAACGGACGAATTCGGCCCAAACCGAAGGAATCCTGGCGGCCGGGACGGGATTCGGCCTCAGCCGTTGCGCGCGAACCCTCGGTGCGGAGTCAGCCTGCTACTGTTGCGCGCCCGCTTCCGGCGGACACGACGATGGATCGACGGACCCTGCTACGACTCGGCGGCGGGGGCCTGCTGGGCGCCGGCCTCGGCGCCTGCTCGGCGCGCTCCGATGTCCTGCCGCGGGAGCCGGCGTTCCGGCTGCCGATCGTGAACGTGGCGTGGAACCGGATCATCCGCACCACCGTCGGGCTTCGGCCGTACCGGCCGTCGGGTTTCGTGGTGCGGGCCGACCGGCTGGACCGGACCACGGTGCTCCACAACTACGGCCACGGCGGGTCCGGCATCTCGCTCTCGTGGGGAACCGGGCGCCAGATCGCCGAGATGGCGCTCGAACACCAGAACCGGCAGGCCGCGGTGATCGGCTGCGGAGCCGTCGGGCTGGCCACCGGCCGCCAGCTCCAGCGGCGCGGCTTCAGCGTCACCATCCATGCCATGTCGGTACCCCCGAACACCACGTCCAACATGGCGTGGGCGGGCTTCACTCCGGCCGCCTGGCTGCTGGAGGACAACCTGCGGACGCCCGCGTTCGACGCCCAATTCCGCGATGCGGTGGAAACCTCGTTCCGGGAGTTCCAGTGGCTGGTCGGCAGGGGGTACGGCGTGGACTGGCTCGACCGCTACACGGCCACTGACATCGAGCCGCGCGATCCGTCGGCGAGCGGAAGGCCTCGCCGCCGCGAGCCGCTCCTCCCCGACCATCTGATCAGCGGCCGGTTCCGGCTGGGTCCCGGGGAGCATCCCTTTCCCACCCGATACGCAACCCGGCGCAGCTACATGCGGATCGAGCCGGCGACCTATCTGGATGCGCTCGTCCGCGATTTCCTGGGCGCCGGCGGGAAGATCGTGATCCGCAAGTTCACGGATGCCCGGGAGTTCCTCGCACTTGATGAATCGCTCGTGATCAACTGCACCGGACTCGGATCCGGGGAGCTGTTCCCCGATCCTGAACTGATGCCGCTCAGAGGCCAGCTCACCGTGCTCATTCCGCAGTCGGAGATCAACTACGCGGTGTCCGGCAACGCCCCCGGGGCGCCGCCGGGGGTCGGCGGCTTCAGCATGCAGCCGCGGAGTTCCGGCCTCATCCTCGGCGGGACCGGCGAGAAGGGGGAGTGGTCGCTGGAGCCCAATGCCGCGGCTCGCGAGTACATCGTGAACTCGAACATCGACTTCTTCGCCCGAATGCGCCGCGTCTGAGAGTCTCCAGCGAGCATTTGTCGCCGAAACGGCGGTGCAGGCGTAATCCAGTTCCGATTTGTACTGTCAAATTTATGTTGATGACATAAAATAAACCGTCAAAATGACGGTAGTGGAACGATTCTTCCGCCCTCCAGCCGGAAGCTTCTTCCTGTTTGGACCACGTGGCGTCGGCAAGACAACCTGGTTCCGCGCGAACGTACCGGACGCCCTGGTGCTGGATTTGCTCGTGGGCAGTCGTTACCGGGAGCTTTCCTCCCACCCTGAACGCCTCCGCGATCTGGTTGTCGCCTCGGCCTCGCGTGACATCGTCATTGACGAGATCCAGCGGGTGCCGGAACTGCTTCATTCCGTACACGATCTCATCGAGACGGATCGTTCCCGGCGCTTCATCCTGACTGGTTCCAGTGCTCGGAAACTCCGGGCGCGGGGCGCAAACCTCCTTGGTGGGCGAGCCGCCAACCGGACCCTCCATCCGTTCCTGGCTGCCGAACTCGGTGACGGCTTCGACCTCCCCACAGCGCTCCGCCAAGGGCTCCTGCCCGTGGTCGTGTCAGCGACCGACCCCGCCGCCGCTCTCGATGGGTATGTATCGCTCTACGTGGATGAGGAGGTTCGCACCGAGGGACTCATTCGGGATGTGGGACGGTTTGCCCGCTTTCTCGAAGCCATGTCCTTTTCCCACGGGGCGGTACTCAATTTGAGCGGCGTAGCCCGCGAAGCCGAGGCCCGGCGTCCCACGGTGCAGGGGCATCTGGAGATCCTGGAAGATCTGCTGCTGGCGTTTCGCGTGCCCGTCTTCACGAAACGGGCCAAGCGCCGTCTTGCGAGTCACCCCAAGTTCTTTTTCTTCGACTGTGGGCTCTACCGGACCCTGCGGCGTACCGGCCCCCTCGACCGGCCTCAGGAGATCGAGGGCGCGGCCCTTGAGGGGCTCGTGGCGCAGCATCTTCGGGCGTGGGCGGCATACGGGGACCGCGGCGCCCGGCTCTTCACCTGGCGCACGCGGTCGGACGCCGAAGTGGATTTCGTGATCTACGGTCCGGACGAGTTCGTCGCGATCGAAGTCAAGAATTCACGGCGCGTGCGCCCGGAGGACCTTCGTGGCCAGCGCTCCTTCGGTGACGAGTACCCCGAAGCGATGCGGCTTCTGCTGTACCGCGGGCAAGACCGGCTGCTCGTGGGCGACGTCCTGTGTTTGCCCGTCGCGGATTTTCTCCGTCGCCTGCGTCCCGACCGCTCATTGGCCGTGGTCGCCAAGTGGCCGACCCGGACTCTTGCGCCGAAATAGTCGCCGGAAGCGTTTTCTACGATCGCTTCCCGGGCCTCCGGCCACGGTACCGGCCTGCGGGCGGGCGGTCGCTTGCGTTTCGGCTGTCAAGGTGCGGGCGCGGTCCGGTTTCGACCGCCTCTCGGCGGTCGATGCCGGCCGGGAGCCGGCGCGCCGCGGGGCGGGCGCGGCGGGCAGAAAGCCGGCGCTCCGAGGCGCGGCCGCTGTGAAGGAGGGAGAACCGGTCCGGTTTGCGGCCTGCGGCCGCGGTGCCGGCCTGGAGGCCGGCGGTCCCGTCTTTTGCTACGCCGGGCGCCAGGTT
>MKWU01003732.1_pt1 | contig 19405 bp, 18 predicted proteins | sample 809101 | NCBI WGS metagenome assembly MKWU01 (sample SAMN05860141, study PRJNA318959) | sponge metagenome | host: Aplysina aerophoba | place: Slovenia: Piran, Adriatic Sea, Gulf of Piran | collected 2013-05-07
TCGAGCACCTCAAGCGCTACACCACCCTCGGCATGGGCACCGATCAGGGCCGCACCAGCAACGTCAACTGACTCGCGGTGCTCGCCGCCACGCTCGGCAGCGAGATCCCCGCGGTCGGCACCACCACGTTCCGGCCGCCGTACTCGCCGGTCGCCCTCGGAGCCATTGCGGGGCGCGAGGTCGGCGACCACCAGGCCCCGGTCCGGCAAACGCCGATGCACGACTGGCATGCCGAGCACGGAGCGACCTTCGTCACCGTCGGGCCGTGGATGCGCGCGCAGTACTACCTCCACCCCGGCGAGTCGATGATGGGCGCCATCAACCGCGAGGCGCGCCACGTGCGCCAGGCGGTCGGGATCGTCGACGTGTCCACCCTCGGGAAGATCGAGGTGCGCGGCCGCGACGCGGGGGAGTTCCTGCACCGCGTGTACATCAACCGCATCCGCAACCTCCGGGTCGGCCGCGTCCGCTACGCGTTCATGCTGCGCGAGGACGGGTTCGTCCTCGACGACGGCACCTGCGTCCGGATCCGCGACGACGAGTACTACCTCACCACCGGCACCGGCCATGCCGCGGTGGTGATGGCGCACCTGGAGCGCTACGCGCAGACCGTGTGGCCGGAACTCGACGTGCATCTCACCTCCATCACCGACCAGTGGGCGGGGGTCGCGGTGGCCGGACCCCGTTCGGGGGATCTGCTCGCGGCCGCCTGCGACGGCGCCGACGTCTCCGACGAGGCGCTGCCCTTCATGGGCTTCATGGAGGCGACGGTGGCGGGCGCGTCGGTGCGCATCATCCGCATGACCTTCTCCGGGGAGCGGGCCTACGAGGTGCACTGCCCGGCCGACTACGGCGTCCACGTGTGGGAGGCGCTGCTCGCGGCCGGCGAGCCGTTCGACGTCATGCCGTACGGCACCGAGGCGCTGAGCGTGCTGCGCATCGAGAAGGGGCACGTAGTCCCGAACGAGCTGGACGGGCGGACCATCCCCGCCGACTTCGGCTTCGACCGGATGGAGAAGGACGAGGACTTCATCGGGCGCCGCTCGCTCGAGCGGTTCCGGGAGAGCGGGAGGAAGCGCAAGACGTTCGTGGGGCTCGTCTCGCAGAACGGCAAGGGGATCCCGCGCGGCGCGCACCTGGTGTGGAACCCGACCGCGCCGCGCCCGGTGACGATGCTCGGCCACGTCACCTCCAACTGCTACAGCCCCACGCTGAAGCGCTACATCGCGCTGGCGCTGATGGACGACGGCGAGGACTGGAAGGGCAAGGAGCTCTACGCCGCGTCACCGCTCACGGCGAGCTACGTCCCGGTCCGGATCACCGACCACGTGTTCATCGACCCCGAGAACCGGCGTCCGAAGGAGTGAAGGGAGGCGACATGAGCGAACCGGCGAGACGCAGCACGCTCGAAGGCCACTACCGGACCGGTCGGTTCGGCGCGCGTACGGAGGATGCTCCCGGAGTCGTGCTCGCGGAATGCCGGCCGCGGTCGATGGTCCAGGTGAACGGGGCCCCCGAGCCCGGCGTGCTCGCCGGGGCGCTCGGCGCGGCCGACGCGGACGTGGCCCCCAACCGCACGTTCGGTGCCGGCGCCGTGCGCTATGCGTGGAACGGACCGGGCCAGTGGCTCGCCGAGAGCGCCGAGCACGGTCCGGGAGAGTTGATCGAGCTCGTCGAGGGCGCGCTCCGCGCGCACGGGGCGAGCACCACCGACCTGAGCCACGCCAGGACCGTGGTGCGGGTGTCGGGGCCGGCCTCGACGGACCTGCTGGCGAAGCTCTGCCCCATCGACGTCGAGTCCATGCACGCCGGCGACAGCGCCGTGACCATGGCCGGCCCTCTCAACGTCCAGGTCGTGAAGAGCGCGGAAGAGGAGTTCCGCCTCTACGTCTTCCGCAGCTTCGGTCTCGCCATGTGGGAGATGCTCCAGGACGAGGCGGCGGAGTTCGGCGGAGAGATTGCTCCGGTGGCGTGAGCGGCGTGAGGCGGAATCGTCAGGCGCATTCCCAGTTTTCATTGGGCCGGAACGCAGGACGGCACCCGACACCGCGACCAGCCCCGCGCGTCGACAGCCCGGCAACGCGTCGAAGACCGGGTGAATACGCCGCGCCTGCCTGCCGAATCCCATGTCCTGGTCGCTCTATCCGCAGACTCTCGTGGGTTGGCGGCCTACGCGTTCGACTCCCGTCGCTGACATCCGGAGAGGCGTGAGGAACGTGAACTCCGTCCAATCGCGCCTTATCATGACCCATTGGTGCAATTCGGCACCTCGATTACCGCTGATTGGACGGTAGGCGTGGACCAGCGCGAGCCGACACGAGACATCAGGCAGACCAGGTTCTTCCTGTCGCAGGAGACGATTACCATCCTGACGGTCGGGGTAGCCCTTGCCGGGCTGATTCTCGTGCACCTGGGAGAGATTCGCGCCGATCGCGCGCGACTCGAAGCGTCCATGAATCAGATGCGCGCCGAAGGACAAGCCTCTCGAGAGGCGTTCGAGAAGCAGATCATCCGGCTCGTCGAGCAGCAGGGAACGCTGAACGGCCTCGTCGAGGGCCTGCGACATCCAATCCATCCGCCGGAGGAGTGACTCGCCGGATCATCCTCGCGAACCCCGATCGCGGGTACGTGAGTCGGCGCGTCGGACTTCCCGAATCGGCCGCCACCCCGCGCCGGGGAGCGCAGATACGCTCAGCCCACGCGCGGCTCCGTCACCCCGATGAGGGTGTCCCGAGTCACGAGATCCGCCAACTCTTCCTCGCTCATGCCTTCCGTGCTCACCGGGCGCATCGGCAGGATCATGTAGCGCATGTCCGCGGTGCTGTCGTGGACACGGATCCGTCGATCGGCGTCGATTGCGGTCCCGAACTCCGCCAGCACCCGGCGCGGCTCGCGCACCGCGCGGCTGCGGTAGCTGCGCGACTTGTACCAGTCGGGCGGGATGCCGAGCAGGAAGCGCGGATAGCACGAGCAGAGCGTGCACACTACGAGGTTGTGGGTTCCGGGGGTGTTCTCCATCACCAGGATGGGGATCGGACCGAGGTCGATGCCGAGCTCCGCCGCGGCGGCCTTCGAGTCCGCCAGCAGCCGCTGCCGGAAGCCGTCGTCCACCCAGGCGCGGGCCACGAGCCGCGCCCCCCGGGCCGGGGTGAGAGCGTCCATGCGTTCGATCTGCGCGCGCATGTCGTCCGCGCTGAAGACCCCCTTCTCGACCAGCAGCGAGACCACCGCCATCTGCAGGACCTGGTGGTAGGCGAGGGGGGTGTCTTCCGTATCGGGCCGGGGCGGATGGTGATGGGTCGGGTCCACGTCGTAGCCACCGTGCGGGTGCCGATGGTCGTGGTCGTGCGCCGGCGAGCCCGTCTGCTCGTGTCCGCTCATGTCGCGTCTCCCGGCACCGGCTCCAGCCAGTGCTCGTAGATCTCGATCTCCACGCGGTCGCGCTCGTCTCCGACGTAGTCCGGCCAGAGCGCGCGGCTCGCGAAGCCGACGCGGTACAGCACCTCGTGAGCGGCGTCCCGGTTGCCGTAGGCGAGCTGCTCGGGGTTGCGGAACCGCCCGCAGATGCGCTCGATCTTGCCCGCCTGTCCGCGGCAGTACCAGGGGGTGCGCACGTGGCCGGGCGGCAAGCGCCGGTGCACCCGGACCTGGTCGCCGGGGGCGAACTTCGCGTCCGGGGCGGTCACGGGAGCTCGCGCCTCCGGCCGGCCTCGATCTCCGCCATGCGGGCGCCGAGCTCGCTCACGCCGATGATCTTCTTCTCGAGCAGCAGGTTGGTCATGGACGCCATCCAGCGCTCGTAGTATCCGTAGCGGTCGTATGCGTCGGCCCCGAGCTCCTCGATGCCCCGGCGCAGCTCGTCCACGCAGACGATCTTCCGCTGTCCGAGCAGCACCATGAGCGCGTCCACGCGCTTCTCCCACGGGGCCTTGTCGTGCTCGCCGGTGTCGACGGGTCCGGCTTCGAGTCCGCCCATGTCATGGTGCCGGCGGGCTTCGTCCATGGTCAGGTCCTCGTCGGTCGGGTTGCGCGCCGCTCCCGGTCGCGAGCCGCCGGCGACATGGTACGGGAACCGCGCGCGGGATGGACGGAATCCGTCGTGGCAATCGCCACCGGCCGGTGCGGACCGCGCGGCGCCGTCCATGCCGTTCAGTATCGATAGTACTCCGGCTTGAACGGTCCGTCCTCGTCGACGCCGATGTACTGCGCCTGCGCCTCGGTGAGCTTCGTGAGCCGAACCCCGAGCTTGTCGAGGTGCAGCGCCGCCACCTTCTCGTCGAGGTGCTTCGGGAGGACGTAGACCTTCTTCCCGTACCGCTCGGGATACCGCCACAGCTCGATCTGGGCGAGCACCTGGTTGGTGAACGATGCGCTCATCACGAAGCTCGGATGCCCGGTCGCGCAGCCGAGATTCACGAGCCGCCCTTCCGCGAGAACGATGAGGCGGCGCCCGTCGGGAAGCTCCACCTCGTCGACCTGCGGCTTGACGTTGTGCCACCGGTAGTTGCGCAGCGCCTCGATCTGGATCTCGGAGTCGAAGTGCCCGATGTTGCACACGATCGCGCGATCCTTCATCTGCCGCAGGTGATCGATGGTGATGACGTCGACGTTGCCGGTCGCGGTCACGAAGATGTCCCCCACCGGCGCGGCCTCGTCCATGGTGCGGACCTCGTAGCCCTGCATCGCCGCCTGCAGCGCGCAGATCGGGTCGATCTCGGTGACGACGACGCGCGCTCCCTGGCTTCTCAGGCTCTCCGCCGATCCCTTGCCGACGTCGCCGAACCCGTTCACCACCGCCACCTTGCCGGCGATCATCACGTCGGTGGCCCGCTTGATGCCGTCGACCAGGCTCTCGCGGCATCCGTAGAGGTTGTCGAACTTCGACTTCGTGACCGAGTCGTTGACGTTGATGGCGGGGGCGCGGAGCGTGCCGGCCTTCGCCATGTCGTAGAGCCGCTGCACGCCGGTGGTGGTCTCCTCGGACAACCCGCGCACGCCGTCCATCAGGTCCGGGTACTTCTCGTGCATGACGGCGGTCAGATCACCGCCGTCGTCGAGGATCATGTTCGGCCGCCATCCGTCCGGGCCTTCGATGGTGCGGTCGATGCACCACCAGAACTCCTCCTCCGTCTCGTTCTTCCACGCGAACACGGGAACGCCGGCCGCGGCCATCGCCGCCGCCGCGTGGTCCTGGGTGGAGAAGATGTTGCACGAGCTCCAGCGCACCTCGGCTCCGAGCGCGGTCAGGGTCTCGATGAGCACCGCGGTCTGGATGGTCATGTGCAGGCACCCGGCGATGCGCGCACCCGCGAGCGGGCGCTCGGCGCCGTACTCGTCCCGCAGCGCCATCAGGCCGGGCATCTCCGTCTCGGCGATGGCGATCTCCTTGCGGCCCCACTCGGCGTCGGCCGGGTTCCTGATACTGAAATCTCCGTTGGTAGTCATGGCTCACCCGTGCGTCCATTCGGAATTCGGTCCCCCGCCACCGGTCCGCGGCTCAAGCCCCGAACGCGCTCCTGAGATCGGACACGAGGTCGGTGCGTTCCCACGAGAACCCGCCGTCCGCTTCGGGATCGCGCCCGAAGTGCCCGTACGCGGCGGTGCGGCTGTAGATGGGGCGGCTGAGTCCGAGGCGTTCGCGGATGCCGCGCGGCGACAGGTCGACGAGCTCCTGCAGGACTTCGGACAGCTTCGAACCGTCGACGCGTCCGGTGCCGCCGGTGTCGACGTAGACGGACAGGGGCTTCGACACCCCGATGGCGTAGGCGACCTGGATGGTGCAGCGGTCGGCCAGATCGGCGGCGACCACGTTCTTTGCGAGGTAGCGCGCCGCGTACGCGGCGGAGCGATCGACCTTGGTGGGGTCCTTGCCGGAGAACGCGCCGCCGCCGTGGAGCGCTGCGCCGCCGTACGTGTCGACGATGATCTTGCGGCCGGTGAGCCCGCAGTCGCCGTCGGGACCGCCGATGACGAACCGGCCGGTGGGGTTCACGTAGAACTCGTCCTCGGGGCACATCCATCCGTCGGGCAGCACCTCCTCGACGAAGGGGCGGACGATCTCGCGCACCTCGGCCTGCGAGAGAGACTCCGCATGCTGGGTGGAGACGACGACGGAGGCCGCCGCGACCGGATTGCCATTCTCGTAGCGCAGGGTGACCTGGCTCTTGGAGTCGGGACCGAGGCCCGGGGTCGAGCCCGCGCGCCGCGCCTCGGCCATCCGCTTCAGAATCCGATGGGAGAAGTGGATGGGGGCGGGCATCAGCGCCGGGGTCTCCCGGCATGCGTGGCCGAACATCAGGCCCTGATCCCCCGCTCCCTCGTCCTTGTTGCCCGCCGCGTCGACGCCCTGCGCGATGTCGCTCGACTGCTTGTGCAGATGCACCTGGACGTCCGCGTGCTTCCAGTGGAATCCCGCCTGCTCGTAGCCGATATCGCGGATCGCCTCGCGCACCCGCGCCACGATGTCGTCGGTTCCGATGGAGCCGGGGCCTCGCACCTCGCCCGCGATGACCACGAGGTTCGTCGTGCACAGCGTCTCGCACGCGACACGCGCGCCGTCGTCGGCGGCGAGATACATGTCGACGACGGTATCGGAGATCCGGTCGCACACCTTGTCCGGATGGCCCTCCGAGACCGACTCGCTCGTGAACAGGTGACTTGCCATGTTTCGCTTCCCGTTGGCGTCAAGATGAGGCGCCGGCACCGCGCCGGCGAGCGGCGCCGCGCATTATAGGGGCCTGCATGGGAAATTGGGGCCGTGCCCGGAGCCGGGTGGACGTGATCGCGCGCCGTCGCCGGGCACTCAGCGCACCCCGGCGGCCTCGAGGATGCCCGGCACCTTGTCCTCCCATCCGATCGCCATGACGTGGACCCCTCGGCACATCGGGCGGACCTCGGCGATGACCGCCGCCGCCATCTCGCTGCTCGTCGCGGCCCGGTCGCTCGAATCCGCGAGCCTGGCGATCAGCGCCTCCGGAACCTCGATGCCCGGCACGTGCTCGTTCATGTAGGCGGCCATCTTCGGGGACTTCACCGGGATGATCCCCGCGAGCAGGCGCACGCCGAGCGGCTCGACGCGGTTCGCGAAACGCTCGAACGCCCCGGCGTCGTAGACCGCCTGGGTCTGGAAGAACGTCGCTCCCGCGTCGCGTTTCTCCACCATGCGGTCGATCTCCTTGTCGAGGTCGGTCGCGCCGGGGTTGACCACCGCGCCGATGCAGAACTCGGGCGAGCCGGCGAGGGCGTTGCCCGCCATGTCCGTGCCGCCGCTCATGCCCGCCGCGGCGCCGATGATGTCGGCGGAGACCACGTCGAACACCCCCTTCGCATCGGGATGGTCGCCGTTCTTCGGCGGGTCGCCGCCCATGAAGGCGATGTTCCGCACCCCGAGCGCCCACGCTCCGAGCAGATCCGCCTGGATCGCGATCCGGTTCCGGTCGCGGCTCGTGATCTGCATGATGGGCTCGAGCCCGTGGTCGAGCAGCAGGTGGGAGACCGCGATCGGCGCCATCGCCATGCGCGCCGCGTGGGAATCGGTGACGTTGAACGCGTCGACGTGGTGGCTCAGGCCGCGCGCGCGTTCCAGAAGCGAATCGAGCGACGTGCCTTTCGGTGGCGTCAGCTCGCTCGTGACGACGAATCCGTCGCCGTCGAGTGCGGTTCTCAGATGACTCACGGCATGGCTCCCGGGGCGGTCGCGCCCGGCGGAGTCCGTGGGCTCGTGGAGGCGGGTCCGGGGACCGGAGCCGCGGCGCGAAACGACGGCGCGCGAGCATACGGCATCATCCGAGCATACGCCAAACGCCGGCCCGCTTCGGCGCAATGCGGGCACGCATGGGCCCCGGTTCGCATGCGCAGCGGGCCCGAGGCCCATTGACGCGACCGTGCATCCCCGGCGGATGATCGGCGCGTCCGGAATCAGCGCCGCACGCGTGGGAGAGGGCGAGCCTGTGCCCGTGGCGTTCCGGCGCCCGTATCCTTACACTGCGCGGCCCCGTCGCGGGAGGCGGCCGCGCACCACTCAGGCGAGCAGCTTCGACGATGCGATACTCCATCTTCTCCCTCGCACGCAACGCATTCAGCCGCCACGAGCACTGGCCGGCCGCGTGGCGCAGCCCCGAGCCCAAGCAGTCCTACGACGTGGTCATCGTGGGCGGCGGCGGGCACGGGCTCGCGACCGCGTACTACCTCGCGGCGCGGCACGGAACGAGAAACGTCGCGGTGCTCGAGAAGGGCTGGCTGGGCGGCGGCAACACCGGCCGCAACACGACCATCATCCGGTCGAACTACCTCTGGGACGAGAGCGCCCACCTGTACGAGCACTCGCTGAAGCTCTACGAGGGGCTCAGCCGGGAGCTCAACTTCAACATCATGCTGAGCCAGCGCGGAGTGCTCAACCTCGCGCACAACCTCCACGATCTCCGCGAGCTGTCGCGGCGGGTAAACGCGATTCGCCTGAACGGCATCGACTCCGAAGTGCTCACGCCGGCCCGGATCAAGGCGATGGTGCCCATCCTCAACACCTCTCCGAACGTGCGCTACCCGGTCCTGGGGGCGTCGCTCCAGCGCCGCGGCGGGGTCGCGCGCCACGACGCGGTCGCCTGGGGGTTCGCCCGCGGCGCGGACGCCCGCGGCGTCGACATCATCCAGAACTGCGAGGTCACCGGAATCCGCCAGCGCAACGGCGCCGTCGAGGGGGTGGAGACCTCGCGCGGCTACATCCGGGCGAACAAGGTCGGGGTCGTGGTGGCGGGACACGCGAGCGTCCTCGCGGCAATGGCCGGTTTCAGGCTCCCCATCGACAGCCACCCCCTGCAGGCGCTCGTGTCCGAGCCGGTGAAGCCCATCCACCACTCGGTGGTGATGTCGAATGCGGTGCACGTCTACGTCAGCCAGTCCGACAAGGGCGAGCTGGTGATCGGGGCCGGCATCGACGGCTACAACTCCTATGCCCAGCGTGGCAGCTTTCCGGTCATCGAGGATCAGATGGGCGCCCTGGTCGAGCTCTTTCCCATCTTCTCCCGCCTGAAGATGCTGCGGCACTGGGCGGGGATCGTCGACACCTGTCCGGACGCGAGCCCGATCATCTCGAAGACCCCGGTGAAGCACCTCTACTTCAACTGCGGATGGGGCACCGGCGGGTTCAAGGCGACCCCGGGCTCGGGATGGGTCTTCGCGCACACCATCGCCCACGACGCGCCCCACGCGCTGAACGCGGCGTTCACCCTCGAACGGTTCACGAGCGGCGCTCTCGTCGACGAGCACGGCGCCGCCGCGGTGGCCCACTGAGCGCAGGAGGGCGATCGCGATGCTGCTGATCGAATGTCCCTGGTGCGGGCCGCGCGAGGAGAGCGAGTTCCACTGTGGGGGCGAGGCGCACATCGTCCGCCCGCTCAACCCGGAGGAGCTCTCGGACGCCGAGTGGGCGGACTACCTGTTCATGCGCACCAATCCAAAGGGCCGGCATCGCGAACGATGGGTGCACGAGGCCGGCTGCCGGCGGTGGTTCAACGTCGAGCGCGACACCGTCACCCACGAGATCACCGCGGTGTACCGCATGGGCGAGCCGCTCCCGGATGAGCCCGCGGTACGCGGGAGAGGGCGATGACGCGGGCGAACTTCCGGCTTCCGGTCGGGGGGCGCATCGACCGCGAACGTCCCGTGGGCTTCTCGTTCGACGGAGAGCGGTATTCCGGTTTCGCCGGGGACACCCTCGCCTCCGCGCTCCTGGCCAACGGCGTGCGCCTGGTGGGACGCAGCTTCAAGTACCACCGCCCGCGGGGGGTGGTCACCGAGGGCGTCGAGGAGCCCAACGCGCTCGTGCAGCTCGGTGTCGGCGCGTCCGGAGAGCCCAATGTCCGCGCGACCCAGGTGGAGATCCACGATGGCCTGACCGCCGCCAGCCAGAACTGCTGGCCGAGCGTCCGGTTCGACGCCGGTGCCGTGAACGGGCTCCTGAGCGCCCTGTTTCCCGCCGGCTTCTACTACAAGACGTTCATGTGGCCCGGGAAGTGGTGGACGAAGTACGAGTACTTCATCCGGCACGCGGCCGGCCTCGGGCGCGCCCCGACCGGGCCGGACCCGGATATCTACGACAAGTTCTGGACGCACTGTGACGTGCTGGTGGTCGGCGCCGGTCCGAGCGGGTTGGCGGCGGCGCACGCGGCGGGCCGCACCGGCGCCCGGGTGCTGGTCGTCGACGAGCGTCCCGAGCCGGGCGGGCACCTGCCCGGCACCCGTCAGACCATCAACGATGCGCCGGCGGGCGAGTGGGTCTCCGCAATCGTGTCCGATCTGGCGGACATGGACGAGGTGCGGGTCTTGTCGCGGGCGACCGCTATCGGGTACTACGACCACAACTCGCTTACCGTGCTGGAGCGCCGTACCGATCACCTCCCGCATCGCGAGCGGCGCGGTCGCGTCCGCCAGCGTCTGTGGAAGGTGCGCGCGCAACAGGTCGTGCTCGCCACCGGGGCGCACGAACGCCCGCTCGTGTTCCGCAACAACGACCGCCCCGGCGTGATGCTCGCCTCCGCGGCCCAGAGCTACGTCAACCGCTACGCGGTGCGTCCCGGCACCGCCGCGGTGGTGTTCACCAACAACGACTCCGCCTACGAGCCGGCGCTCGATCTTGCCGACGCCGGTCTGCGGGTGACGGTGGTGGACGTGCGCACCGAGATCGGCGACGCCCGCCGCGCGCAGGTGCGACGCCGCGGCATCGAGCTGCTGGCGGGGCATGCGGTCACCGACGTGCGGGGGACGAAGGCGGTGACCGGAGTCCTGGTCGCGGCGCTGACGGCCGCCGCAACCGGGTACGCGGGAGGAAGCCGAAGGATCCCCTGCGATCTCGTGTGCATGTCCGGCGGCTGGAACCCGGCAATCCACCTCTTCTCGCAGTCGGGCGGCCGGCTCGCGTTCGACGAGGCCCGGGGAGCGTTCGTTCCCGGCGAGGCGCGCCAGGCGCAGTTCTCGGCCGGCGGATGCAACGGGACCGGAGCGCTCGCGTTCGCACTGTCCGAAGGCCGCGAGGCCGGCAAGGTCGCGGCCGCCGCATGCGGGTTCCGGATGCGCGGCGGCGCCCCGCTGCCCAAGGTCGACGTGGTCGAGGAGGCGCCGATCAGGCCGCTCTGGACGGTTCCGTCGCGCCACCCCGAACGCCGGCTGGACAAGCACTTCGTCGACTTCCAGAACGACGTCACCGCGGCCGACGTCGCGCTCGCCGCGCGCGAGGGGTATCGCTCGGTCGAACACCTGAAGCGCTACACGACGACCGGCATGGGCACGGACCAGGGCAAGACGAGCAACGTGAACGCGCTCGCGATCCTCTCCGAGACCCTTGGCGCCGACATCGCGGCCACCGGCACCACCACCTTCCGCCCCCCGTACACCCCCGCGACGTTCGGCGCGCTGGCCGGCCGCGACGTGGGCGAGCTCTCCGACCCCGTCCGCACCACCCCCATGCACCGGTGGCACGTCGAGCAGGGTGCGGCGTTCGAGGACGTCGGGCAGTGGAAGCGGCCCTGGTACTACCCCCGCGGCGACGAGTCGATGCGCGAGGCCGTCGACAGGGAGTGCCTCGCCGCGCGCAACGCGGTCGGCATCCTGGATGCGTCGACACTGGGCAGGATCGACGTTCAGGGACCGGACGCGGCGGAGTTCCTCGACCGGATCTACACGAACGGGTGGAAGCGGCTTGCGGTGGGACGGTGCCGGTACGGCCTGATGTGCACCGAGGACGGGATGGTCTTCGACGACGGCGTCACCCTGCGGCTCGCCGATCAGCGCTTCCTCGTGCACACCACCAGCGGCAACGCGGCCCGGGTGCTCGCGTGGATGGAGGAGTGGCTGCAGACGGAGTGGCCCGAGCTCCAGGTGTACTGCACCTCCGTCACCGAGCAGCTCGCGACCGCGTCGATCTCGGGACCGCTCGCGCGACGGCTCCTCGCCGAGCTGACCGCCGACATCGATCTCGACCGGGACGCGTTCCCCTTCATGAGCTGGCGCGACGGACACGTGGCGGGGCTCCCGGCCCGCGTCGCCCGGGTCTCGTTCACCGGCGAGTCGTCGTTCGAGGTGAGCGTGTCCGCGGGCTACGGGCTCTCGCTGTGGACGGCGCTGATGCACACCGGCCAGCGCTACGGCATCACCCCCTACGGCACGGAGGCGATGCACGTGCTGCGCGCCGAGAGGGGTTTCATCATCGCCGGGCAGGACACCGACGGCACCGTGACCCCGATCGATCTCGGCATGGAGTGGATCGTCAGCCGCCGCAAGGACTTCATCGGCAAGCGCTCGCTCGACCGCGCCGACACCACGCGCGACGACCGCAAGCAGCTCGTGGGGCTGCTGACGGAGAACGCGGAAGAGGTGCTGCCCGAGGGCGGCCAGATCGTGGAGGCGGTGACCGCGCTTCCGATGCGCATGATCGGCCACGTCACGTCGAGCTACTTCAGCGCTAACCTCGGACGGTCCATCGCTCTCGCCCTGGTGCAGGGTGGCCACGGCCGCCACGGTGAGCGGGTCATGGTGCCACTGGAGCGCACGGTGATGTCCGCGCGCATCACCGAGCCCCGATTCTTCGACCCGGAGGGGGAGCGTGCGCATGGCTGAGCGGTATCGGCGCCGCAGCGCGCTCGCCCACCTGGGTCTCGAGGCGCGAGCGTCCGCCGCCGCCGGGGATGCGGGGGTGATGCTCCGCGAGTCCCCGATGCGTGGCTTTCTGGTGCTGCGCGGCGACGGTGCCGCCGAGGAGTTCCGCGGCGCGGTCGCCTCGGTGCTGGGGATCGAGCCCGCGGTCGAGCCGTTGACCGCGGTGCGCAGGCGCGACGTGTCCGTGCTCTGGCTCGGGCCGGACGAGTGGCTCGTCGTCACTCCCGACCGCCGCCTCGCACGCATCGAGCGGGCGCTGCGCGACGCGCTGGAAGGACAGCACGCGGCGTTGACCGACGTGTCGCACGGTCGCGCGGTCCTCGTCCTTTCCGGTCCAGATGCGTGCGCGGTGCTGGGGAAGGGCTGCTCCCTCGACTTTCATCCGCGCGTGTTTGGTCCCGGGCGTTGCGCGCAGTCGAGGCTCGCCAAGTGCCAGGCGCTGATCCACCAGACGACCGATGCGCCGGAGTACGAGATCCACGTGCAGCGCAGCTTCGCGCAGTACGCGTGGACGTGGCTCGAGGACGCGGGGCAGGAGTTCGGAGTCCGGATTGTGCCGGTGGGGGGGGGCGGGGCGCGCCGCCCCCCCCCCGCCGTACCGGCAACCCTGCCCGCGGCAAGGTGCCCGCGTGTCACGCCGGAGATGGCGGAGGAGACGGCACGAACTCTCGATTTTTCATTCGGAATATGGTGTATCAAATTGTTATATATATGAATATATTTCCGGAATAACCCGGAAAGGGTTGGAATGGACCGAACGATGACCCCACGGACGATCGAATACTATTTCGCACTGGCCTCGCCCTGGTCGTACCTCGGAAACGATCGGCTGCGCGAGATCGCGGCCGCGCATGGCGCGGTCGTCGACCCCGTCATCGTCGACTACGACCCGATGTTCGCGGCGGCCGGCACCGTTCCCCTGCCCGAGCGTCCTCCGCTGCGCAAGGCCTACCGCCTGGTGGAGCTCCGGCGCTGGAGCGCGTTGCGGGGCGTCCCCCTGGTGCCGGAACCGCGGCACTACCGGGGCGAGGTCGAGGAGCCGGACGAACGGTTGGCGGCTCTCATGGTCACCGCGGCCAGGGCGGCGGGCGAGGACTCCCTCGCCCTGGCCCACGCCATCAGCCGGGCACTGTGGGCGGAGGAACGGTTTCCGTTCGCCCGCGCGGAGCTGCTGTCGATTGCGGCGGAGAACGGTTTCGACGGCCCGTCGCTCCTCGCCGCGGCCGAGCGGCCTGAGACGGCGCGCCGGTACGAGCGCCAGACCGAGCGGGCCATCGCTCACGGTGTCTTCGGGATGCCGTTTTACATCTTTCGTGACGAGCCGTTCTGGGGCCAGGACCGGCTGGAGATGCTGGAGGCGGCGCTCGGGTCGTGAACGTCGACCTCACTTGCGCCCCGGCGTCCCGCCGCGCCCCGGCGGGCACGGCGTGCTCGGGGACCGCCCGGCCGCGCGTTGCCGAGTCCTCCCGCGCCCGCGCGGGCACGGCGGGAGTCAGGTCTGATCCCGCTGTCGCGACCCGAAGGAGACCTCCCAGCTCTCCCTGGAGAAGCCGTCGACGATGTCCTCGAGCTTGTCCATGTCCCTGGCGACGGCGGGGCGCGCCGCGACGACGTCGAACCAGCGCTTGACGTTGGGGAAGCTCTCGATGTCCTGGCGCTGGCGTTTCGCGAGGCGGCACCAGGGAAAGATGGCCATGTCGGCGATGGTGTACTGCCCGGCGGCCACGTAGTCGTGTTCGGCGAGCCGCTTGTCGAGCACGCCGTAGAGCCGGGCCGCTTCGTTGGTGTAGCGCGCCTGCGCGTAGGGCAGAACCACCGGCCCGTCAGGACGCATCGGGGCGTAGGCGTTGAAGTGGTGCGCCTGGCCGAGCATCGGCCCGAAGCCCCCCATCTGCCACATCAGCCACTGCACCGTCTCCCATCGGTGGTGCGGCTCCTGCGGGAGGAAGCGTCCGGCCTTGTCGGCGAGGTAGAGCAGGATCGCGCCCGATTCGAACAGGGTGATGGTGCGGCCGCCCGGACCGTCGTCGTCCACGATGGCGGGGATCCTGTTGTTGGGGCTGATGGCGAGGAAGTCGGAGTCGAACTGCTCGCCGCGGCTGATGCGGACCCAGTGGGTGCGGTACTCGAGTCCGGTCTCCTCCAGCATGATATGGATCTTCTGGCCGTTGGGGGTGGCGGCGGTGTAGAGCTCGATCATGGTCTGGTCCTCGCGCCCGGGAACTGTGTACCGGGGTCATTGCCGGCGACGGAATCATGGTCACGGTTGGAGCGACCGAGCGCAAGGAACGTCGACGGACTCCGTCCGGCCGGAATCGGCACGCCCGGCGACGCCTCACCGGTCATCGGGACAGGAGAGCGCGGCGCGCGGCCCCGGCCAGGTACATCGAGCCAGCGGCGCAGACCGTTCCGTCGCATCCGGCGATGCGCACCGCCGCGCGGATCGCTTCGGACGGCGAGTCGATGCTCTCGATCGAGGCGTTCGGCGCCGAGTTCCGAAGCGTGCGGGCAAGCGAGTCCGCGGGGACCGAGCGGGAGGGCTCCGCCGTGGTTGCGATCACGATGTCCGCAAGCCGCACCAGGGGCCGGAACACGTGGGCCGCGTCCTTTCCGTGCGTGACCGAGACGACTGCCACGAGCTTCGCGTGGTGCAGGGGACCGAGCACCGCGACGAGAGCCTCGATCGACGCGCGAGTGTGAGCGCCGTCAGCGATGACGAGCGGCGACTCCCGCAGCACCTCTCCACGTCCGGGCAGCACCGCCGCTTCGAGCGCAGCCGCCGCCGCCGCGTCGTCGAGCCGGCCAAGCGCCCCGATCTTGTTCGCAAGCGCAAGCGCAAGTGCGGCGTTCTCCAGCATGTGCCTCCCCGGCTGCCGGAGCGCGACCGGGATCGTTCGCCCGGAGAGGGCGATTTCGACCACGCCGGACCGGCGGAGCGATCCGGCAGCCGTGACGGCGCGTCCTCGCCGCTCCCCGCGGCCGCGTTCACTCGGTTCGGCGCCGCTCGGCGGCGAGTCGACCCCGTGGCGGATTGTGATGTCGCGGCCCAGACATTGGACCTGTGCGCCGGCGCGTGCGCCTTGATGCTCCAGCACCTCCAGTGCCGCGTCGGGCATCGATCCGGCGACGAGGGGGACGCCCGGCCGTACGATCGCCGCCTTCTCGCGTGCGATGTCCGCGACGGTGGGTCCTAGCCGCTCGGTGTGCTCCAGCTCGATCCCGGTGACACAGGTGGCCACCGCCCGGCACGCGCGGGTCGGATCGAGCCGCGCGCCGATTCCGGCTTCGATCACCGCAAAATCCACGCAAGCGTCGGCGAAGACGGAGAACGCGGTGGCGACCAGCGCGTCGAAGAAGGCGGGCGCGGTGTCCGGATCGGTGCCGTGCAGCTCCGCGATGGCTGGTCGGACACACTCCAGTGCCCCGACAAGTTTCGAGCGGCCGATCGGCGAGCCGCCAACCCTGATCCGCTCGTTCCAGTCTTCGAGGTGGGGGGAGGTGAACGTGCCGGTACGGAAGCCGGCCGCGCAGAGCAGCGCCTCGGTGTAGAGCGCGGTCGACCCCTTGCCCTTCGAGCCCGTGATGTGAACGGCGGCGAGCCCGTGGTGCGGGTTGCCGATGCGCTCGAGCAGCGACTCGATTGGGAACAGTCCAATCCTCTCGCGCTCGTCCCGGGTACGAGGCGGCGTGCGGACGAGCGATTCGAGGAAGGCCGTCGCCTCGCGGTACGTCCGCAACCGGCCGTGGCCGACTGAACCATTCGGGCTCACGACTCCGCAGCCGGACGTGGCGCGCACGGCATCGCTACACCTCCGGCACCTCCACCCCATGCTGCCGGCACGCGGAGAGCACGGTGTTGTGCAGGAGGCAGGCGATGGTCATCGGTCCCACGCCGCCGGGCACCGGTGTGATGGCTCCCGCCACCGGGAGCGCGCTCTCGAAGTCCACGTCGCCCACGAGCCGCGTCCTGCCGTCCTCCGCGTCGACCCGGTTGATGCCGACGTCGACGACCACCGCGCCCGGCCGGATCCAGTCCCCCGGAACCATGCGGGGCCGGCCGACCGCCGCGACGAGAATGTCCGCGCGCCGGCACTCCCCCGCGAGATCGCGGGTGCGCGAGTGGGCGATGGTCACCGTGCAGCTCTCGCGAACCAGCAGATGGGCCATGGGCTTGCCCACGATGTTCGACCGGCCGAGCACGAGCGCCCGGGCGCCCGAAAGGTCGCCGAGGCGGTCCTTGAGCAGCATCAGGCAGCCGAGGGGAGTGCACGGGACCATGCCGTCGCCGCCCACCGCGAGCAGGCCGGCATTGGTGGTATGGAAGCCGTCGACGTCCTTCGCCGGATCGATGGTCGCGATGACCGAGTCGGCGCCGATCTGCGCCGGCAGCGGAAGCTGGACGAGGATTCCGCTCACCTGCGGGTCGTCGTTGAGCCGGCGCACCAGCGCAACGAGCTCCTCCTGCGAGGTCGTCGCCGGCAGCCGGTGCTCGAACGAGCGCATGCCCGCCGCGCGGGTCTGCCTCGCCTTGTTGCGCACGTAGACCTCGCTGGCCGGATTCTCGCCGACGAGCACTACCGCAAGCCCCGGCTCGATGCCGTGGCCGCTCGTCAGAACGTCGACCTGCGCCGCGATGCGCGCGCGCAATCGGGCCGCAAACTCCTTGCCGTCGATGATTCTCGAGTCAGTGGCGTTGTCGTTCACATGCACTTCCCCAATGCCGGGTTCTGTCGTGTCTGTCGCGGCGGCGCAGGCTAGCAGGTTCGCCCCGGCGCTCCAATGACCATCGAAGGCGCGGGAGGTGACGCTTCACACCGGGTCGGCCCGCGGACCGAGGGATCTTCGATGCCCGTCCTCGCCGGAACGTTGAATCGGCCCTGGAGGCAAGAGGGGGGCGAATTCGCATCGCTTCTGCCGGCTGTCGCATTTCGGCAATCCTGCGTCGCCACCGCGTCAGATCGGAGATCCCTGGCTGATAGTCTGCGCGCCACGTGCCGCGGCATTTGCGGTATGGATCCGCGCGCGTGGATCGTTGTCACCCCGACGCTACCGAGGAGCCGCCGCCGTGCAAAGTGACGAGCTCGATCGCGAAGACGATGCAGGCGAAGAGGAAGAACTCGATCTGCGGACGCTGCCCGACGACGAGCTCGTCGCGCAGATGCACGACGATCTCTACGACGGCCTGAAGGAAGAGATCGAGGAAGGCACCAACATCCTGCTGGAACGCGGATGGACCGCGAAGCGGGTCCTGGACGACGCGCTCGTCGAGGGCATGCGCATCGTCGGCATCGACTTCCGGGACGGGATTCTCTTCGTCCCCGAGGTGCTCCTCGCCGCCAACGCGATGAAGGGCGGGATGGCGATCCTGCGCCCGCTGCTCGCCGAGACCGGGGCGGCGACGATCGGCACGGTGGTCATCGGCACCGTCAAGGGCGACATCCACGACATCGGCAAGAACCTCGTGGGGATGATGCTCGAAGGTGCCGGCTTCGAGGTGTTCGACCTCGGGATCAACACCGACGCCGACGAGTTCCTGGCCGCGCTGGAGGAGCACCAGCCGGACATCCTGGGCATGTCGGCCCTGCTCACCACCACCATGCCGTACATGAAGGTCGTCATCGACACCCTCAAGGAGCGCGGACTGCGCGACGAGTACACGGTGCTGGTCGGCGGCGCTCCGCTGAACGAGCAGTTCGCCGAAGCGGTCGGCGCCGACGCGTACTGCCGCGACGCGGCGGTCGCGGTCGAAACCGCGAAGGACTTCATGGCGCGCCGTCACAACATTCGAGGCGCGCTCTCCGCGTGAAGCGAGCGGCCGCCGACTGAGGAGTCCGGGCTCGATCGCGACAGGCTTCCTCGGGAGGAGCACGCATTGACGGAAACCGTGGTCAGCTCGGCGCGCCGCGAGGTAGCCATCGGTTTCGATCGTCCCTTCGTCATCATCGGCGAACGCATCAACCCCACCGGCCGCAAGGTGCTCGCGGCAGAGATGGCGGCTGACGATTTCTCCCGGGTCGAGACGGATGCACTGACACAGGTGCAGGCCGGCGCCCACATGCTGGACGTCAACGCCGGAATTCCCCTCGCCGACGAGCCCGCCCTGCTGGCGCGCGCGGTGAAGCTCGTGCAGTCGGTGACCGACGTCCCCCTGTCCATCGACTCGTCCATCGTCGCCGCGCTGGAGGCGGGTCTCGCGGTCTATGAAGGCAAGGCGCTGGTGAACTCGGTCACCGGCGAGGAAGAGCGGCTCGAGACGGTCCTTCCGCTCGTGAAGAAGTACGGCGCGGCGGTGGTGGCCATCTCCAACGACGAGACCGGGATCTCGGAGGATCCCGACGTGCGGTTCGAAGTCGCGAAGCGGATCGTGGAGCGGGCCGCGGACCACGGGATACCGCATTCCGACATCGTCGTGGACCCGCTGGTGATGCCGATCGGTGCGATCAACCGCGCCGGCCGGCAGGTCATGCATATTCTCAGACGGTTGAGAGAAGAACTTAAAGTAAATTCGACATGCGGCGCCTCGAACATCAGCTTTGGGCTGCCGAATCGGAACGGGATCAACGGCACGTTCCTGTCGATGGCGATCACCGCGGGCATGACCTCCGCGATCACCAATCCGCTGCACGGCGAGATCGTCCAGACGTGCCTCGCCGCGGACGTCATGATGGGAAACGACCCGGACTGCCGGCGGTGGATCGCCAAGTACCGGGAGCCGCCCGCGCCCGGCAGCGAAGGAGAGCGCGGCCGGCGCGGCGGC
>MKWU01003733.1_pt1 | contig 19404 bp, 14 predicted proteins | sample 809101 | NCBI WGS metagenome assembly MKWU01 (sample SAMN05860141, study PRJNA318959) | sponge metagenome | host: Aplysina aerophoba | place: Slovenia: Piran, Adriatic Sea, Gulf of Piran | collected 2013-05-07
GCCGGAATCGTAGGCAACGGCACCTCAATAAACTCGCACAACAAGAAGATACCGTGGATACATTCTTCAGGACTTAAAATTAATGAATACCTCGCTGATTTACATTGCTCTCTGCTTTACCTGTTTCGCCGCCGTGGTGATAGCACAACCTAAACAACTCACACAATATCCGGATCAACTCACGCGCGACGGGCATATCGTTGTTTTGCCCGACCACGGCACCGTCTACATCGTTTCCGATCTGCATGCCCATTGGGACGACTTTAATCAATGGTTACGACTCACAAAACTCGTTGAACGGATTCAAGCGGATGAAGATGTCTACGGATTGATACTCGGTGACGCGGTTGACTATAAGCCAGATGAACCGAGACACCCGCCTTTTGGTGATACTTTAATTATTGACCGGGTTATGGAACTCCGAAGACAACTTGGCGATAAAGGCAAAAGACTCATCTATCTCCGAGGGAATCACGAATTTGCTGCCGCGGATGCATACGCGATGCTGAAGAAACAGGGTATGACAGCACAAAATCAGGATATTTTCATCCGAGCATTGTACAATAGCCCATCCGGTGCTTACTATGAACAATTCAATTTCATTGAGAGAATGACGGACGCTCACTACGAATTCCTTTTAAATTTGCCAACGGTTGTTATCGCAAAAAACGGTTTTGTCGGTATTCACGCCGGTCCCCCGCGTTTCATCGCCAGTCTTACGGATCTCGTTAATCCGAGTCCTAAAACCCTTGAAGAACTCCTCTGGCATCGTCCTACTATCGCATATAGTGGTGGATACACTTTAACACATATTAAAAATTTTCTTGAAACCATCCACGCCAATCTCCTTATTGTTGGACATACGCCGATTCATTATTTTCCCTCAAAAAACGTCAGAGACGGTATAGCAACATTCGGTGAAAACCAACTCATCTTTTCGACAGGCTATAGTGGCTTGCCGGGTGTTCCAACCTATATCGAAATTGACCTATCAGAGACATACACCTCCGTCCACGCGCTGAAGTTAGGGGTGAATATTCATCATCTGTACGACAAAACGGGAAAACCGAAATCGGACTAACAGACCCACATTATGCGACCACTCATTTACATCATGACCCCCGTACTGATTCTCACGATCCTCCTCGCCTCTCGCTTTGTAACATGGGATGCGATAAAAGGCGAGAATCAGCAAGCACAGATATACGTTCAAGAAGGAACAACAGCACTCAGGACATGGAAACTTCCACAAGCAATAGCAGCATTTACGCGGGCGATTGAGATTGAGCCAAAGTATGCTGAAGCGTACGTGAAACGTGGACTCGCTTATTACCGTTCTGCACAGTACGAAACCGCTATCGCAGATTACACCCAAACCTTAGAACTCAACAGGTATCATGCCGATGCTTACGCAAGTCGTGGCGATACCTATCGCGCATTAGAGGATACACAACGCGCTATTGAAGACTACTCTGCCTCACTGAAAAGGAGATGGAACGCCTACGTCATGCAGAAACGTGCGGAAACCTACTTTGAGGGAGGCAATGTTCAGAATGCACTCGCCGATTACGATACTGTAATTAAACGACAACCAACTATGACAGCATACTACGCCCGTGGTAACGTCTATCTTCAACTTTCCATTCAAGGTGATAAGAGCCGTTTAAAGCTTGCATTGGTGGATCTAAACCGAGCCATTGATTTAGAACCGCGTTTCGCCAGTGCCTATATCAGTCGCGCGCAGACTTACACACACTTGGAAGAACACGCATCAGCAACTCAGGATTATACATACACTATAGAACTCCTCACCGACGCAATTCAGACATGGCAAGGTGAACCGAATGCCCTCATACAGGTCTATTACTGGCGCGCCCTTGCTTACCAAAAATTGGGTGAAGTTGACAAAGCGGAAAAAGATGTCAATAAAGGGCATAATCACGTCTTTAGTTTTTTACTTGAAAAAATCGGAAAATTGTGATATACTTTAAGGAGTGTGGTATTTCGCATTTCGCTGGACTGCCCTCAGATTTTGCGCGCGAAAATTTGCTTTTATTTTTTATTGAATTTTCAATAGGAGGCTGCAGGAATTAATGTCAGTGACCCCCAGCTAAAGCATGGGGGCTTGTTCAATACGGCAGCCAAGCCTATCGGTTGAACGGGGGTAACTCGCTGTCTACCGTAACATATCGCAGTATCAGAGGCGTGGCAGCTTCTAAACAACGGTTATTAAACGATATGCCGAAGTGGTAGTAGGTGTATCTAAGGATGCTCCCAAAGTCTTAACCCACTTAGATACTGTGATCGGTAAGGGGCAATATACAACCCGCAAGGGACATTACCTGTTTTTTCAAAGACACCGGGTCAGGTCGGATCGGGGATGGTGACAGCACTTCCGAAAAGAAGCAGCCCACTCGGAGAAAATCGCCCACGGGTCTGTGGCGAAAAAACAACCCGCACCCCACTTTGGGGAATCTAAAACTTTAAAAAAGGAGCAGTGTTTCCTCCCCTGCCTAAAGACAGGGGTTTCCACACTGAAGAATTTGATGACCGGAGATGCATTGGGTTTAGTTGAAACGAGAGGTTTGGTTGGGAGTATTGAAGCCGCTGATGCAATGGTGAAAGCGGCGAACGTCCAACTTATCGGTTACGAACAAGTCGGCGGTGGTTATGTGACCGTCATGGTGCGTGGCGATGTTGGTGCGGTGAAAGCCGCAACGGATGTCGGAGCTGAAGCAGCGGCACGCGTCGGCGAAGTTGTTTCTGTTCACGTAATTCCACGTCCACATGCTGAAGTCGAAACTATCTTAAAGAAAGCGTAAACTATTCGTAAATGGATTAACCACACGTTGCCTAAAAGCGTTTGGAATATCCTAACAGAAAAGGCGAATCATAGATGCCAGACCGTGCCCTTGTTGAGTTGATTACCCGCCGTGTCGTGAACAGACTGACGACGGACCAAGCGTGTAGTGGTTGTGCTTTGAGAAGTTGTGATGCCGGAAATCGCGCATGTGATGCCGTCACACAGCAGCAGCAAATTCCCGTCGGTGTTTCAGCACGACATGCCCATGTAACACAAGAGCACCTTGAGATTCTTTACGGTGCCGGACACCAACTCACTGTCTATGCTCCTCTATATCAACCCGAAGCGTTCGCTGCGAACGAGACACTGACCATCGTCGGAAAACGAATGCGGGCTATTGAAGCCGTTCGTATCCTTGGACCCGTCCGAGACTACTCCCAAATAGAAGTCGCCCAAACCGAAGCAATTCGGCTCGGATTAAACCCTCCTATTCGAGACTCAGGCGATCTTGCTGGTGCGGAACCTATTACCCTCATTGGGCCCGCAGGAAGCGTCTATTTAAAGGAAGGGGCTATTTGCGCTGCACGGCATATCCACATGACACCAAGCGATGCAGACGCACTCAATATCCGCGAAGAAGATCTTCTGAAGGTACACTTTCCGGGTGAACGCGCTTTGACGCTTGAAAATGTTCGTCCGAAAATTCATGAAAGTTATGTGCTTCAGATGCACTTAGATACCGATGATTCCAATGCCGCAGGTTTGAAGGGTGGCGAACCTGTTAAAATCGTCCGTTAGGCACTCCGTATACTTTGAAGCAACATGAACCAAGAACTGATTGACCAAATTCGGAAAATCGTAGAGAGGGTACTCGAGGCGCAAGCATCTACCACTACGCAAACTGCAAACGAGAAGAAACTACTCGCTATTTTTGGGGCAACTCAACTTAAATTGGATGAACCACTCCAGCAGCTTCATACCTGTATACAAAAGGGATGGAAAATTACAATAATTCTATCCGATCTCGCAACTAAAGTTATAAACCCGGAACCGATTCATGGGATATTTGGCGAAGAGAACGTTCTGCGGGAGGACACACTCACCGATATAGCAACTTTTACGGATACTTATCAGCAGATTGTGCTCCCTGTTTTCTCGCATCCGATGGCTGCAAAACTCGCGTTAAGGTTAGTAGATACACCGTGTACCTATCTTGTGTATGAAGCACTCTCTAAAGGAAAAACAGTCATAGCGGTCCCCGATGCCCTTAATCAAGGTGAAAAATCCGTTAAAATTAATGCTATTGAGGTTGAATATGTAAACATTTTATCCGAACTTGGCGTTCAATGGGTACCTACGATGCAGATTGCCGAGTCGATTCAGAAGAAAACAGACGACTCACCCGCCAGTTCGGACAGACCTCTAATTAGCGCAACGACTATTTCAAATCTGGACGCGAACGTGCAAGAGTTGGTTTATGCAAAACAAGCGATCATTACACCACTTGCCCGTGAGCATGCGAAAAAGAGAGGTATTAAACTAATACCTAAAAGTTAAGAAGTGCCGGAATTATTAGTTTTCGTCGGCATTATAGTAAATCCCGAAAATATATTCACACCCCCTGGTAGGCGCGGTTTCAAACCGCGCCTACTAAAGTGTAAAGTTAATTATGGATTTTACTAAAATAGTGAGTCTGTCCATCTTAAATTGGGAATTGTGATCAGGGCATCGGAGTCAGAAAGGAAAGAATCAGTTAATTTTGATTATCCTTGACAATTTTTGGAGAAAATTGTATCATTTTCGTAATAGTTTGGCAATTAAGATAATAAGGGAGTTTTGACATTCACGCGGCACCGCGCGCAATAGGAATAAAAACCTATCGGCAATGCCAAATGAAGGACACGAACACAGGAGGAAAATGCCATGAAGACCCGAATTTCGATTTTAAGCGCAGTATGCCTCATCAGCTGTTTTGTAATCGCTGGGTTGTCAACCCCCGCGAATGCAGATTACGATTATTACGCAGACCGGCTGAGCCGCGAGCATCGCATTGCCAGCGACGTTGACGAATGGATAGAACGCGGGAATGCGACGATTACCGCCAGTCCACGCTTTGAGGACGGTGTTCGGCTCACCGCTTGGGCAGATGACGCTCAGAACACAGATGAATACGAATTTGCAATTGCCAGCGCGGTATATCTCTTTGAAATTCCAACAGGGACACAGTATATCGAAGTTTTAGTGCGATACCGAGGGGAACCGCATAGATTAGAAATTGAAGATTATGAAGAACCTATCGCAGGTCGTGCTTGGATCCGTAATACCAAACGCGAGACAACCCGCAGCGGTTACTACGACGAAAACGCTAAAGAGACACGTTACGGCGACACTTTTGTTCTCCGAGCAAAAAACCGCTCAGAACAGATTAAAATTCCTGCAGTCGGTCATGTCAAAGATGGATGGATGGAACTTCATATTGTCGCCGAAGGCGGCGAGCAGCTTGATGTAGAGTATCTTGAGGTTTCCACCTATCGTAGACAGCCAAAAGTTAGAGTCGTTCAACGCTACACACCAACCTACCGTTGGCGTCCGTGGCATCGTTACACTTACCTCTACTTTTACGATGGTCCCATCTATTACGCGACGGATTACGATTACTATCTCCGATGGAACTATCCGGTTTACGACCATCACTATCTGTCAATCCGTTCGTATTACGGTGGTTATCTCGGACGTTACCGCGGCCACTATCCAAGTGCTTACTATCGCTACTATTCGCCGTATTACGGTTCCTACAACAGTTACTACCGTGGCACGCCGAAGGTTTATCAGCGACGGACGCAGTTGAATCGCTGGAGTGCCCAGCACGAAACGACACGCCGGCAGTACAGTCGTAGCCGATTATCAGCGAACAGGCGAGGAGAAAGTCGGGCTGCAGTACGGAGGAGCGTTCGTACCACACTCGAAAACCACAGGAGACAGACGCCAGCGACGACGGAACGGGTTGCGCGCCAATCAATTATTACGCAGAAACTGCGCACCCGTGCTTCTACTGCCTCGACACTCCGCCAAAGCAACGTCCGAAAAAGTGCTTACGCTTCACAGAATACAGGGAGTACACTTAGTAAGCAGCGGCGTTATTCTACTGCTACAACGCAGAACGTAAATCGCTACAGAAGGTCTACAGAGACACAGCGGACTACGCCGCTTTACAGACGTTCTACTTCTTCATCGAATCGGTCGTTCTCGTCAAGCACAAGCAGCAACTCGCGCCCGCAGTATAGAACCACGACATCAAATTCAAGTTCGTCGCGTTCACGCTCAAACGTCAGTCGCTCAACGACAAGTTCATCGCGTGAGAGATCAAGCGTGAGCCGTTCAAGCTCGAATTCAAGTTCGTCGCGTTCACGCTCAGGCGTCAGTCGCTCTTCTTCTACAAAAACCCGAACGCGTCCAACAACATCAAGTTCGAGTTCATCGCGTAGCAGTTCGAGTAGTAGCAGTAATGATGACGATGATGATCGAAGCAAGACAACGCAACGGACGAAACGGCGACGTTAATAGGAGTACTGGCTTCGCATTACCGTTTGGATGTGTGAAGTCTATATGCCAAATGCGGTTTTTGTTAATTATTTTGCTCTTGTTTTTCAGCCTCCACGCCAGTTTTGCGCAGGAGGCTGAAAATAACACAAGCACCGAACAGCAAGCATCTGAAACGGCGGAACAAGTTAAACTCGTTTCGCCGATCGGTGCTATGGTGCGTTCTGCTATTTTCCCGGGATGGGGACAATTTCACAGTCGCAGTTACTTCCGAGGGAGCTTAACTGTCTTGGGAATAGGCGGTTCTATCGTCGGTGCCTTTTTAGCACAAAATTCCTTTAATAATCGCTACGACGCTTATGAAAAGTTGGTGTGGGACGGCTTCTCTGACGAAAAAGCGATAATAGAGAGTTACGAATACGCAAACCAGAGGTACAAACTCAAGACATTTTTTCTCTATACCGGCATCGGTATTTGGCTGTATAGCCTTATCGATTCTTACGTGAGTGCCAACTTTTACAACGCGACTACCCTGATTCAATCTATTGAACAGGATGCACAAGATATTGAAAAATTGGGGATAGAAATCGGTGCGACCCCTTCACGTTTTTATTTTGGTATTGTTAAAACCTTTTAATTTAAATTTAATTTAAAAAGGAGGATGGTTATTATGTTCAGGAATTTCGCCAAAGTCAGCGGCGTGCTCATCTTACTCCTACTCGCAAACTTTATGGGGTGTGGAGACGCTGATAAGGTCGGAGAAATTCCGGCTGAAGAACTCCTTCAAATCAGTAATGTCTTAGACCGGTGGCGAGAAGGTTACGAAACAGAAGATGTTAACACCTACATTAACACCTTCTGGGAAGATGGCTTTCTTTATGTCTCTGATATGGGAACAGACGGCGATAAAACAGACGACGTTGAGTTTGATGATATCCGAGAGGAACGCGCCTCTGCTACTCGCGTCTTTGATCGGTTCCAAGATATTGAGATAGAACTCTCTTCACCGCCGGAGATTACTATGAATGATGATGGCACAGAGGCTGAGGTTCGCAATCATTACAGAATCCAATTCTTTGTGTCGGATGGTCAGACGCTTGAAGGTGGATATACCGGCGCATACGCCGAAGGTGATAACGTTTTTATTTTTGAAAAAAGAAATGAGGAATGGCGTATAGCCGAGTGGCATGACGAAGCCTTTAACGAGGAAGAAATTCGCATTGCCAATAACTTATAGGTTCAGAGAAGGAGGCGCAATTTCTAGCCCAAAGGGCGGGTAGAAATATCGTACATTCATGCCGCAACAGGAGGAACACCTACGCGATTATTTTCAACTCATTCAAAAGCATGGCTTTACGCTCTGCCTAACCATTTTATTAGTGTTAGGAACCGCCCTAATTATCTCGCTCCGTTTGCCCAAAACTTACGCCGCTTCCACGTTAATATTACTCGTCCAACCCAGTGCTACCTCTTCCCTTCCTTCAGCAAATCTGTTTCAAAATGTGCTCTCCGGCGGTGTTGATCGACGGGAGATGGAAACAATCAGCACCCGATTTTCTACGGAGTCCATGCTAAATACAGCGATAGAAAACCTTGAGGAGAATGGGTACGCGGATGCCGCTGCGCTTTTCCCACCGGTCGGTAAACTCAAACGAGTGCTGAGGGCACAGGTAAATCCAGATTCTGATTATATCACACTTTCTGTTGAATTAACCGAGGCAGAAGGAGGTGAACGGAATGCAGCACTCCTTGTCAACCAACTTGCAAAAGATATGCAAATGTTGCGGCGTGGCGATGAAGAAATGAAACTCAGCATACTCATGGTGTTCCTCGAAAATAAAAAACGCGCAATCGAAGCGGAAATAGATCAAGATTTAGACGCTCTCCTCGCATTTGTTCGTGATAATGGAAGCCCAGAAACATGGGTGCCGACGCTCACCAACCTGCTCGACCGTCTTGCCCGTGTTCGGGAAAATCTTGAGACAAATCAACTGCAACTCTACGCAACGAACGCCCACATTACATACCTAAAAGAACAACTCCAAAACTCGCCTCAGCAGACGCAACTCTCAGAAACCACCTCTTATAACCCGGTTTGGCTCTTTCAGGCGGAAAAACTTTTCGACCTTGAATCACAACGTATCGCTGCTGAAAAAAAAGTTGGCACAACTTCATCAGAGTTGGAGGGACTTAACGCACAAATCACTGAAATCCAAAAAAAAAATAAAGAAACCTCATCAATAACGCCAACGGTTACCTCCGGGCTCTCTGCACATTACACCTATATACAAAATCAATTGATAACGTTTGTTCCGGATCTTTCGCGGTATGAAAACGCCGTGGCACGTCTCAAACGCGAGCAGAACACACTCGAAACTGAATTGGCAAAATTAATAGAACAGATCCCGGAAAATCAGATTATTCTCACAGAAAAAGGTGCCAAGATTCAGCGAACCAACGCGATGGCTGAAGAAATTGCCAAACGTTCCCTTGAAGCTGAAATATTATACGCTGAATCTAAGATGCCAACCTCTCGCAACCAAATAGGCGGCATTGAAATCGTTGATCGCGCTACACCCCGAAAAATTCCTGTGAGTCCCCAACTTCGGTTCATTCTTGTTATCGCCGGAATCACTGGCTTAGTTTTAGGTGTTACAGCTGCCTTATTTATTGAATATTTTAATAGGACCGCTGTGAACCTGAAAAAATGAAGGGCATTGCATCTTATTTAGAAATAATGAAACCTCGAATTTCGGTTCGAGGTTTCATTATTTTGATAACTTTGTAAAAAAAATGTCAATTTTTCTTAAATTGTAGTATAATTATAGTATGTCCAATGCGCAACCGGGTATTTATACATCTGTTGGCATTGCGAAGACTTATATAAATTTTTGGGACTTGTCGATATTTTCGATGTCGGTGGGAAAACCTTAGGGGTACAACCTACCCCGCCCCACCCCAATAGACGTAGTGACGTAGTTCCTTTTTCTTATATCACTACGACCCCTCGCCGTCGGGCTGGCGGAGAGGTAAAACGCTTGCGGAGTTTGTGTAAGACCTTCACAAGGAAGGCAATAAACGTTGAAACAAGAACGGAGGAATCCCACTGCTTTAGCTGTGGGAGGAAGTCAATAGTACTGATGTTTAAAGTTGTAAATATATTACGTTTGTGGTATGCTTATCGGAAATTCCACCCCAGTGCGTACGTTTTTCTGTTAAAAATAAAAGTTGACAGAAATTTGAATCAGTGTTATTTTAAAGACTAAGAACAGTTTTGCAGGCATTTTATGTACGTGTTTATTGAAAATGTACGTGTTTATTGAAAATTCCGCAAAACAAACCCTTAATTTGTTGGAGGGAGACTCGCTTTTTATCCGCCTCGCGCGGTATTCGCGATTTACGGATATTCTATCCGGCAGTGGCGAAAAGCAAAAAATTGAATAAGTGTTATTCTCAACTAACGCAATTTTGACACTTTTCGTTACACGCAAAGCAGTTTTCGTCCATTTCCTAAGGTTTTTGTCGGAAACCGGGGTATGGAGCGCGAATGACGAAATATTCATATCGCAGTTCCGTTACCCAAACATCCGATTCATTATCTCCAAGGAGGAAAAACAAAGTAATGAACAGGCTAAAACACTCACTTGATGTTTTACTTGTAGCGACCTGTATTCTGAGTGCTTTCGTGCTCTATGGTTGTGGCGCACAGAGCCTTGGTCCACAAGAACCCCTATTGCCAACGATTGAGGGGAGTTCTAAATTCTCAGCGCGTTTCCAATTAGAAGAAGAACCGCAATTCTTCTATGACCTGTTTGGAAAAGAGCTGCTTGAAGGTAACGAGGTCTACAACTATCGTGAGCAGAAAGAGTTTGACCAAAACGGTGAATTGTTCGTGGGTTGGACCGGTCAGCTGGATAGTGAAAGATTCTCGGCACAGCTGGATAGGACGGTCTTAACTGAAGATAGTTATCGTGGCAGATACACCGAGTTTGCTATCGGTGATAGCATGCGTTTTAAGCCGTCTACCCTATTCCCAAACCGCTACATTCTCTATAAAACAGAGTTTGATGGGCTTCGATGGGACATCTCTTTTGCGCAGGAACGACACCTTTTTACACTCATCAATTCTCGTATCTCAAACCCTGTCCAATTGACGGACGCAGCGGCAAACCTCGCACCGACGCTCGGTCGTCGGAACGGTCTCAACGAAGACGCTGGCGTGCGGCACCTTGAAAACGCACGCCTTGTCGGTTTCCGGGCACAAGGGCTTTTAGGCGACATCTTCCGTATCGGGTTCACTTATGTCAATCTTCATAAAGAACACCCGGAACGCGTTGAAAACCCACTTATGGGTACTGTGGCAAATACACCCCCAGAATCAATTTCAGTTATCTTCCGAGATGACTCACCCGAAGACAACCATGGCGTTGTCACCCAATTTTCTGGCTTCGATGAAGTTCTACATAGCGAGAATATTCAAGGTGGTGTCGGTGCAGCTTTCAAAGAAATGAAGGTCACTGTTGTCACGCAAGCCTTGGAAGAATTAACACCCGAAGAAATTGAAGAAGGGGCTGAACCCACAGCGTTACCTGTAGAAACCATATCAGAAACACTTGACATCAGTAACGTCATACCGATGCCTGTCGGAGGACTGCCTTCTGAAATTCGCGATTCTGTTGACGGCGCGTGGAAGATTGCAGATGGCTTCAATAAGATGAAAGTTGTCATCGTTTTCGTCGATCCAGACGGGGCACCTTCTCCCGATGTAGCACAACTTCTTTCAGAAGGTGCACTTCAAATTGATGCTGACCCTCGCACTGTTCAATCCGTTAACTTTGAGATGGTTGTAGCAGGTGATTACAACATCGCCATTATCGGATCCAGTGCTGCCAACAAAGCCGAGTCAGACCCTGAAATTCAAGAATGGATTAAAACTGAAGATGGTCACATCCAGATGCCCTACCGTGATGTTATTGAAGCACCTGGTAACTACGGGCAGTCCTCAGATTATACCAATAACCGGGCATCACTCTTAGACAATCCGAGTGCTTGGGAGGGTGAGGGTAGACCGCGTAAAGTCAGTTACCGTTACGGCGCGGCACGCGCAGCTCTTCTCTACGGGCTTGATTTAGAAGGCACCATCGGTAACGTTTTCGTCCGAGCACACTACTCTATCAACGGAAAATATAAGCAGTATCCGACCATCCCGAAAGATCAGATCGGATTCAGCCGACTCAAAACAACCATCCAAGGCGAAGATGGTGAGGAAGAGACCGGTATCTCCGTTGATCCGGCAACTGGCTTGCCGTTAGACGCAAATGGAATACCGACTTACTCTGAGACCGAAGGTGAAAGATTTGAAGCTATGTTAGGTGGCGACGGAACCGATGAAAGCGGCGACGGAGCATTGGGAAGAGAAACCGCATGGTTCGTCCAACTCAAATCTCGTTTCGGGAAGTTGTACCTCGAAGGGGTCTACTATCATATTGATCCGGGTTACACGACAACTTATCTCAACTTTGGTTCTAACTCCAACAGGGATCAACCCTACTCACTACCAAGGACACCTGAATCACAGTCTGAACAAGATCCGTGGGATGAAACCAATTACGCCCTCATTGAAGATGACGATGATGACGATGACTGGCCGGATGACATCGACTTCGATGGAGTCCTACCACGCGCTGATGATAGAGATCAGAACGGCGTTTTGGACTTCCAAGAAGATTTCCTCATCTTTGATGCTGATCCACCGGTCTTCACTGACCTCGTTGATCTGAATAACAACGGCACCATCGATTCACTTGAGGACGATTTTGAACCACAGTATGAGTATGGGGTAGACAGGGAAGGCTACCATGTTTTCGCCGAATATGATCTCCTTGATAACCTTTCACTCAAACTCGGATGGCTCAACGAAAATGAAGTCTCAAGTCGACGGAAGAATGACTCCAAATACTTACATGTCACCTATCAACGTGACATCCCTGACTTCGGAACCGTGCTCTTCCAAAATCGTTTCGTCCGAGTCCAAGACGATATTCCAGATTATACCATTACGCTGCGTGTTGGTGAATTGGAACCCGTTCAAATTTCCGATGAGCTTGATTTCTATAACGCTCGTGTGAATACGACAACGCTCCAGTTCCTTTATACCGCTGTTCCGAACCTCACACTGGAAGCAAAATTCCTTGTTGTGCTGCAAAAACAGTTTGAACAGGATGAAGCAGATGCAATTTTCAAAGAAATTGAGGCAGCGGACCCCGACGACGATAGCGATCCACTCACCGCCGATCAACGCGTTGACTTTATGGTACCCGTTGAACAGGTTCGTGCTGGTGGTGAAAGGCGCGAATACCCGTTCTATCCTGACCATGGAATTAACGCACTTGATCCCGAGGATCCAGGCTTAATCTATGACCCTGAAAACTGGAAAACGCGGCGCTATCCAGAACGCGATATTCGCAACCAGCAGACGATTCTCAAAGCGAGATACGAGATTCCGCTCGGTGAACTTCCATTTGTCGATAGAATCGGTGAAGATTTGACGCTTACACCGATGGTGAAGTACATCTGGGATCGAGCGTTTGACCGGGGTGCCGAGGAAATTCCTGACGCGCTCAACCCACGTCAGTTCGTTCCTACTGATAACGAACCCGTCGAATACTTGCGCTTCAATCGCAGAAGCCGTGAAGATGTACTCGGTGTCCGGCTTGACTATCAGTTCTCGCAAAGGATGAACATTCTTGGCGGTTTCCAGTACCGGAAATTCACCAACCGGGATAATAACTTCAAAAACTATTTGACAAACTTCCCGGAAGATGAAGATGTACCGGTACTCTACAGACCGGATTTGCGAACCCGAATCTTTGAAGTCCAAGCGATCAATCGCGGTGAATGGCTTGGGTTCAACATTGTCATCCTCGCGGGTTATCGACGAACGACTATCTTGCTCGACCACACGACGAGTAACACGACCTTCGTGCGGGCAATGATGGGCTTCTAAATGTTTTGTGTATCGCTGGACACAATTTCGTGTCCAGCGATACCGCGTCTATCAATATCATCGCCAACACCGTTTTCAGCAACACTCAAATAAGCACGTAACTTTTTAAGCACTCCGGTGTTCTTAATGAGAACGGCATTGTAAATAGTAGGGATGATCTACAGATATTGATTCCTAACCTGAAGATTTGTGTAGATGGAACGCTCACGCGTTAAGAAATAAAACTGAGCTGTTAAGGTACGGATCCCGTGCCTTACCCATACAGCACTTTATGAGATAACTTGTAGAGACTTGCCAGAACACAATCGGCAAGCCCCCTAAGGAGGATCAGAACGAATGATTCGTTTTAGTTTTGTTTTAATGTTAATCGCTTGTGTCGGTATGTCTGCTGGCCTCGTTTTCGCACAAGGCGACGCTGGAGGCAGCGGTGGAACCGTCCGCGGCCAAATTGTTGATACCACCACAGCACAGAACCCAATTGAAGGCGTTGATGTCAGAATCGTTGCCACAGGTGGAGACGAGCATACCGCAACAACTGATGTCAATGGCGATTATGAAAAATCAGGCATCCCCGCAGGCCGCTACCTCATCAGTATCTACAGAGATGGATACGGCGACCGGGTTGGAAAAGCTGTAACAGTCGTTAATGGCGGCGACCACTTTGTCCCACTCAAGATGACCAAAAAGGACAATATTGTCACCTTCTTCCAGAAGTTCGGATTCGTCTTCTGGCCGCTCGCCCTTTGCTCCATCACGGCATTAACCTTCATTATTGAAAGACTTTTCACCTTTGTGCGGAGTCGTTCTCGAATTGGAACCGAACAGTTCATCGCCAGTATCGCCGACTCATTGCGGAAAGAGAACATTATGGAAGCCGTCTCGACTTGTGAAGAAGCCGGTGGACCGCTTGCGAATGTTCTGAAAGCAGGATTGCTGCGATATAGCCAAGCCCAAATTGAAGAACGCGATATTAGCAAAGAAGAAATTCAGGAAGCCATTGAGGAAGCAAGCCTCCTTGAAATCCCTGAACTGGAAAGAAACCTACCAGTTCTCGGTACGGTCGCAGTTGTTTCTCCGCTGTTCGGATTGCTTGGAACAGTTACAGGTATGATTAGTGCGTTTACCACAATCGCACTTGAAGGTACCGGTGACCCACAGCAGCTTGCAGGTGGTATCTCACAGGCACTTCTCACAACTGCTGCTGGCTTGACAGTCGCTATTCCGTGCTTGATTTTCTTCCAACTTTTCGATAGCTGGGTTAACAGACACATGGTTGAGATTTCACAGGTTTCTACCGAAATTGTCAATCAACTGATTGTTGGTGAATCTGGCGGTGCCTAATCTTGGAACAGAACGGGCGGGTGATCCTACTCGCCCTTTCCAGATAGGCTTTGTAGGGTATTAGGTTCCTAAACCTCAACCCCTAGTCTCATTAACGAGAAAGGAGACTTTGAAATGCAACAAGTTGGTGAAGCCAAATTGAGCATGCTTGCAAACAAAATTAGGGAACGTAAGCCTCCAACGCTCAGTATGGCACCTATGATTGATTGCGTGTTCCTGCTCCTGATCTTCTTCATGGTGTCAACAACCTTCTCGCCGATTCCCGGACTCCGTGTGCAGCTTCCCCCACCGGGGAAACCCTCACCCGACAAACCGAAAGGGTTGACTGTCCGGATCGCGAACCCAGAACCCGGTGAGGATAAAGGCACTATGGTGTTAAATGATGTGGTCGTCCAGATTGAAGAAATGTTCAACCAATTCATCAACGCACCAGAAGAATCCAAGAACATGCTGATTATCCAGTCTGAGCGGGACGTACTGCATGAACAGATCGTGCAGGTGATGGATATTGCGAAACAGTCAGGTATAGACAAAATCGGATTCGCTATTGTCGCGAGAGACTGACAACCCTCAAACGACAGCAATAGTAGATCCCGTTCTATAGAAGGAGAATTCAGATGGCTTTAAACTTAGCTCAACGGCGGAAATCAACCGAAGAAGATGACATTCCGATGGCTCCAATGATCGATTGCGTATTCTTGTTACTCATCTTTTTCATGGTATCTGCTGTCATGAAGGCTCAGCCACCTTTCACCGTCACCTTACCTGATTCCGCAACGAAACACGAATTCACTCGGAAGAAATTCAACCTCTTCGTTAACAGTGACGGACGTGTTTCGTTTGATGACCAAGAGATGTTGACACTGGAAGATATGGAGCTTTTCATTGCGGCTCATGAAAATCAGATCAGCACTCTAATTATCAAGGCGGACAAACGTGCCAAACACGGTGATGTCATTGACGTGGTAGAGCGAGCGAAAATGCGCTCCAGTAAAACAGAGGGGCTCGAAATCGCTTTCGCTGTATCGGAAGAAGACTGAGGAACGCAACGGTATTAAAAAAGGCAGCATTTGCTGCCTTTTTTTTTGCACTATTGAGAGGAACACGCGTAACTTCACGAACTCTCAGGTGTTCTAAAACCAACAATGAATGAACGGAGGGACGTTGGCATGAAACATCTGAATAAAACAGATACGCCGTGCTTGCGGGACTTCACAAGCACGGCGTTATTTATTTTTAACGCTAAGTTGTTGATTAATCAGGAATCTATCGCTTCCGCTTTCTCCGAGTTGCGGCTCTCCTTTTAAGTTGAACGGGTGCCGGCAGTGGTGGCGGTGGTGGTGTTATAACCTTCCAAAAGTGCGGAAGGAAGGCCTCCCAATTGGTGAGAATATTCTCAGCATGTTGACTACCGGTGTAGGTTTCATGATTTTGTATAAGTGCCATCAGGCTCTTAATATCCATCTCACCAGTTACCTTTTCTATCTTCACCCAATCCGAGTTGTACTTCTTCTCAAATTGCTCCTTTTCGTCCAAGACATAGACGGTGCCGCCTGTCATCCCGGCTCCAAAGTTTCTACCCGTTTCACCGAGAATTACGACTGTACCGGCGGTCATGTATTCACAACCGTGGTCCCCAACACCCTCAACGACAGCAGTTGCCCCACTATTTCGGACGCAGAACCGTTCACCGACACCACCCGCTGCGTAAAGTGTTCCACCCGTCGCGCCGTACAAGACCGTATTTCCAATGATCGTATTTTCATAAGTTTGGAACGGCACTGTTGGAGCGGGTTTAATAATAAGCTCTCCACCCGCCATGCCTTTGCCAACATAGTCATTGGCTTCCCCTGTCAATACGAGTTGCACACCACTGATACAGAAGGCACCGAAACTCTGTCCTGCACTGCCCTCAAAGTGGCACTGAATTGTTCTATCAGGCAAACCCGCGTCGCCATAACGCCTCGCGATTTCACCGGATAACTTCGCTCCGACCGTCCGGTGTGTGTTCCGAATAGAATAGGAGAGTTGGACTGATGTTTTTCGCTCAATTGCTTCCTCTACATCCACCAGAATCTGATCGTCAAGCGGAATGTCATCTCGGTTGTTCCGTTCCTGCAAGTGATAACGAGGCTGTGTGCCGGTTGGGTCAGCAGGTGTCAGAATTTCACTCAAATCAAGCATTGCAGCCTTCGGGTAATCTTCTAAGTCAGTCGGTTGCAGCAATTCGGGACGACCAATAATGTCGTTCAAGGATCTGTGTCCGAGATTCGCGAGCATCGCTCGAACCTCGTTTGCTACACCGAGCATGAAGTTAACAACCATCTCTGGAGTACCCGGATACTTCGCACGGAGCGCGGGATCTTGCGTGGCTACACCGACAGGACATGTATTTAGGTGGCATTGGCGCGCCATCACACACCCCGTTGCGACCATCGCTATTGTGCCGAAGCCGTATTCTTCTGCACCCAACATAGCGGCAATCACAATGTCGCGACCGGACCGCATCCCACCGTCCGCCCGCAAAACAACACGATCTCGCAATTCGTTCTCCACCAGTGCGCGCTGCGTTTCTGCGAGTCCGAGTTCCCAAGGTGTCCCCGCATTTTTAATAGAACTCAGCGGCGATGCCCCGGTCCCCCCTTCATGTCCGCTCACTTGGATGACATCAGCGTAGCCCTTTGCTACCCCTGATGCAATAGTCCCAACCAGAAATTCGGACACAAGTTTCACAGCGACCTTTGCCTGCGGATTCGCCTGCTTCAAATCATAGATGAGCTGCGCCAAGTCTTCAATAGAATAGATGTCGTGGTGCGGTGGCGGCGAAATTAGCGGAACTCCCGGCACGGAGTGTCGGATAGAGGCAATCTCAGCGGTTACTTTGTGCCCTGGTATCTGTCCGCCTTCTCCAGGCTTAGACCCCTGCGCCATCTTAATTTCCAATTCTTTCGCCGAAATTAGGTATGTTGGTGTCACACCGAAACGTCCGGAGGCTACCTGTTTGATGGCACTCGAAGCGAGATCACCATTCGGCTGCGGCTTGAACCGTGTCGGACTTTCACCACCTTCTCCACTCCCAGATTTTGCGCCGAGGCGATTCATTGCGATCGCCAAGGTCTCATGCGTTTCACGGCTTAACGCTCCGAAAGACATACTACCCGTTGTAAAACGACGGACGATATCCTCCGCGGGTTCTACCTCTTCAATAGGGATAGGCGTGCTCGGCTTGAACGCAAGCAGATCACGTAAACTCGAAGGCTCGCCGGTCTCAACAGCGTCAACATATTTCTCATAATCTTCCGACTCACCAGCCTTAACAAACTTGTGGAGCGATTTAAACACTGTTGGATTGTACGCATGGAATTCGCCGTTTCGACGGAATCGGAAATAGCCTGCCTCTTCAAGCGATGCGTCGTCTTCGCTTCCTGAAAACGCCTTTGCGTGGAAATGGAGTGTCTCCGCAGCGATTTCAGCAAACCCGATGCCATTTAAGCGTGATGTGGTGCCTGTAAAGCACTTATCAATAACTGTGGCATTGACACCGAGTGCCTCGAAAATCTGAGCACCGCGGTAACTGGAAACCGTCGAAATCCCCATCTTCGCCATAATTTTCAAAATGCCTTTTTCAACGGTTGCTTTATAGGTTTCAACGGCTTTCGTTGCTGTGAGCCCTGCAAGTTCGTCGTCCTCAGCGAGCTGAACGATCGTTGAAAATGCGAGATAAGGATTGACTGCTGCTGCGCCATAACCGATCAGAACAGCAAAATGGTGTTCTTCTCTTGCATCTCCGGTTTCAGCGATAAGGCTGACCCGCATCCGCTTTCCTTCTCGAATCAGATGGTGATGAACGGCACCAACAGCCAGTGCCATCGGAATCGGTGCGGAATTAGGGTTAACATCTTTATCGCTTAACACGAGCAATGTCGCTCCTGCATCAACCGCCTCAGAGGCACGTTGGCATAACGTTTCCAGCACTGTTTCCAAGCCTTGTTTACCGAAAGATACAGAGAAACAGACAGAAAGTGTCTCTATCTGAAAATCGGGTATATCCAGTTCCCGTAACGCTTGTAAATCTGCATTTGTCAGAATTGGTGAAGGTAGCCGGATAAGTCGAGCGTGTGCCTCAGTTTCCGTGAGCAGACTATGCCGCCGCCCGAGGTAAGTTGTGAGCGACATCACCAAACGTTCCCGGATCGAGTCGATAGGGGGGTTCGTTACCTGCGCAAAACGTTGTTTGAAGTAACTGTAAAGTAACCGGGGGTGCCGAGAAATCACAGCAGGCGGTGTATCATCGCCCATCGAACCGACTGCTTCCTTCGCTTCCGTTACCATGGGTTTGATAAATCGTTCCACATCCTCAGTCATATAGCCGAAGGCTTTCTGGTACATCGGCAGCTGCTCAGGAACAGTTTCCGTAGTAGCAGAAGCGTCATCCTTTTCAGTGGGAAGCGTTACAATGCCTTTCTGCACCCACTCGGCATAAGGTTTCTGCTCGGCGATCCTATGCTTAATCTCCGAATCTTTCAGCAGCTTCGCTTGTGCTGTATCCACAGCAATCATCTGTCCAGGTCCCAAACGTCCTTTTTCCACAACGCAACTGTCGTCAAGTTCAATAATGCCGACCTCAGACCCCATGACGACGGTTCCGTCTTCTGTGACTTTGTAGCGTGCAGGTCGTAACCCGTTTCTATCCAGACTTGCCCCAACGACCACG